>Ga0302271_10000174_pt1 | contig 58312 bp, 42 predicted proteins | sample III_Bog_N1_1_FD_198767 | JGI IMG/M metagenome (GOLD analysis project Ga0302271, IMG submission 198767) | Peat permafrost microbial communities from Stordalen Mire near Abisko, Sweden - III_Bog_N1_1 | ecosystem: Environmental > Terrestrial > Soil > Wetlands > Peat | place: Sweden: Abisko...
TAAAACAAATTATTTTTAATGTAATTTTTTTTTTTTTACCCCCCCCCCCCCCCCCCCCCCCCCCATTGTTTTATTAAGAAAACCCTTCATTTTCATTTTTTTGTGGAAACTCAAAGAGGTTTGAAGCGACGTGTGAACATAAATCTCAAGAAATTCTACGAACAGCAACGACTTGAGAAGTTTTCCACAGAGCGAGAGATCCTCGGTAAGCTCACGCCAAAACTAGTTGGTGAAGTTATCGAGCAATCTTCCAGTAAAATCCTCAAGAATTTCCCGTTTTTCTACAAACTGTTCTCGGAAGGTACAATTACAAAACTCTATGGGATCATGGAGGAGGTCATACTGACACCTTCGTAAATTGTCTACGATAAAAACAAATGCATTGATCCGTCATTTAGTATTTATCTCATCGTGAAAGGCAGCGGTAAGAAACTCCTTTTCAAATAACAAAACAATGTAAAATCTCCTTGATTTTCAATGTTTAGTTCTGTACTACGCAGAGACTTCAGCAAAGCATGAAGAGGACAGTTATAACCTTCAAAGCGTTCAGACAATGCAGTAATTAATCCAAATATACTAATATTTATATTTCTTCTCCAAACAAAATCTATCTTTTTTAAACTCCTTTTTTGTTTTTTTTCTGACTCCTTAGAGGCTCGTTAAAGCAATCTGATGAAGATCCTAAGGACAAAGATCAAGAGAACGAAAAAGAACAGCAATAAGTTGTAACTAATCGACACAACCATCATTATAAGAAGAAAGTTAAAGTTCTCACTTAAGGCTAGAGTTTTGGGGTTGTTGGGTTTTTTACTGGAAAAGAGAGACTCATGAATGTCTAGAGCAATGAGTATTCCACTGTGATAAAGATAGAGAGGAGTAAGTTTCTTGAGGTTCTATAAGACAACGAAAGTGACTACGAGAAGTTTATGGAAGTGAAGGATAAGCTGTTGTTTGATGGATGCTTTGAGGATCTATTGCTTTCTTGCTATATTTGCGGTAGCAAGGAGCATCTCAGTAGTAATTGCTCGAAAGTTCATTTTGACAGATCGAATAAGCATGTGTTTTACAAATACAACTGTTCGGTGCCGTAAATGAGAAATCCAAATTTTATCAGGAGAAACTACTACTTATTTCATGCTGTTTAGGGATAGAAAACCGTCAAAGAAATGGCTCATCTCTTCAAGGAAGACAATTCATTCATTTGGGATACCGAAGAGAATGAAAACCTAGACGATGGAGAAGACTAGGAATAATCGAATAATGAAGATGATAAGGGTTTAATTTCAGAAGAAAGGGATGACGAAAATTAATCAGAAAGTGTTCAGCAGCCCAGATATCGTAAAGCAAGCTGCGCTACGGTGAATAACTACAGCAATAACATCACAGGGTAGCAAGATGAGAATCAAAAGGTCAAAAGGATCAGCTACGAAGATGAGTAGCGGTAATTTGAGTAATGCGAGAGTGAAATTTGTTCGCCAGTGTAATAGGCAAATGCTTCTCATAATTCAAGTAAGCAAATCTAACTCCACTTCGGCTCACAAGATGGGCAGGAAACACCGCAGAGATTTTAGCTGAATAATAATGCAAAAATTCCTTATGACAACTCAGATCTTCAGCGACTTCGACCAAAAAGAGTATTAAAAAACGATTTTTGGAGAATATCTTTTTGTGGAAAACGTAACAAACTTGATTTTATTTTGTAGTTATCCACCAACGCTCCGGAGATCAACTTCGAGAGTTCAGAGGAAGGAAGTAGATACTAAGACACCAGCAAGAAAATCAGTCATGGAACTTAGCGAAAGGGATAGGTTTCTCCAGGTCGAAATAAACTGAAAGGTAGTTTACTGACAATCGAAGAAAAAGAACGATAGCCATCGATTCTGAATCACTTTGAAGGCAGAGAACCTAAGAAAGGGAGAGATGCTGTGAATGATTTAGTAAAGAATATTGCTGCATTAATATAAGATTAGATGCATCCTATTGCTACGTAGACGCAGATAACATTTTCATAGGTAAACTAAAACAACAACAGTAATCCTTCGAATACCTAAGGAAATCCCTATAAAACGATGCCTTCAGATGGACACATATTGATTTGTTAAGAAACTAAAAATGAAGGCGAAAAAGTGCATCTGAAGTAATCTCAGAAAAGAGCTAAATCTTCGTTTAATCCACTTCAGGCATCATAACATCAAACAAGATATGATAATTAAACGAATCTCAAGTCAAGCATTTTTGTCAACTCCAACTACAATAACAACAACAACAATAATATGAATAGTTTGGCGAATAATCAAACAGGATACACTTCTTCAGCTACAGGCTTGCAGAGTGCCATGAAGACAGCAGGAAATAATGGGTTTTATAGCGGAAATAACTTTTTTAATAGCCAGAAAGGGAGTAATAACATAGGTGACAATAATCTGCCTTTTATGGGGAATCTCAGCAGTAACAACAACGGCAACGGGAATGTATCAAACTAATTGTAGTAATTGCTGTAATATTAGCAGCTATTTTTCTAAAATTTATTAAATCCCAATTTAGGAAATAATAACAACAATAATAACGTCTGGCCGAACAGTAACCCCAGCAACCCTAACATATTTAGCACTAGCAATGGATTAAATCCAATGTTCAGGAGTAATACTTTCCATTCTTTGAATAAGAATCTCTCTATTTAGCCTTTCCCTATGAATTAGCTGGAATAGCAGAATTTCCTTTGGAGTATGGACGTCTGCAAGAACTACACGTTTTACTATCCGCAATACAATCTTGCGGAGGTCCTCAAGAGATAAAATATAGCACTTGCGAAGCGGCGTAAAAACAAAAAAAAATCTAAGACAATTGTAGAAGGGAAGTCAAAGAAAAGTAGACATCCTACTGCATATCAACAGCCATCTAGGAATGACGTCTTTAGTTAATGTATTATTAATAATAATTGAAAGTTAACAATCTCTCCCTTATTTTTTCCCTATTCTTTTCTATTTTCTTTAACCTTTTTCTTTCTCTTTATATAAATTATTCTTAAACTTATCAGTGTGGTGTTTATTTCTTCTTCTCATCTGCTTTAAGCGTTTATCTTAAGGAGGGGAAAATAAAACCATAATTATTTTTAACAGACTGCAGTAAACAAGAAAGTTACTTGTAAAATAGTTATTTTTAAATCAATTTGTTATTTGAGAAATGAACCCAGAAAGGCATTTCATTGTAAAAGTGAATTTACAATCAAAACGAAGATGCGATTCTAATTTGGGGTTTTATCAAAGTGCAAATGTTGATACCAAAGAATTTCAGGGAAAAGATTGAAAAATAGGCATTAACTGTTTTAGAAACACATTTGATATTAATAAAGATCAGAAAATGTAATCTAAAAATATCTAAAACAAAAAAATAGACCTTCTGTAATAAGAGTAATTAGATTAATTAATTTGATAAATATTTCTTCGGGGAGTCAGGACTAGAAGATCGATCTCTGAAAATCTGTAAGGAGAGGCCGATGTGATGAGAGAGGTAATCACTTTTAATCAAGTAACTCCTTGAAAAGAAGCTATAATTAGGTTGAAATTCATGTTTTTTTGGGAAATTGACATTGAACAATTGATATGCTTAACAAGTTTTCATATTTTTTAAACTAAAAACAAAACAAAAAAGAATATTTTTGTTTTTAAAATTTACTTTTCTTTTTTCTCTTTCAATTTCAAGCCTAATTAATACTACTTCACTACGCACATTCTCTCTCTCTCTCTCTCTAGTTGCTGAAAGATTATTAAAAAGCTGAATTAACATAAGTTTTCTTAGATAAGTTCTTTTTTCTGCGTTACTTGAATTACAACTTTTTAGTTATTGTACGCGCACGAATATTTCATCTTTGCTAGGAAAGAGCAAGTGAGACAATGAAGCAAACTTTTCCCTTGGTTATCGATGTGAGCTCATCTCGCTTAAGTCCCCTAGAAGATCTATCAATGTTGCATGGTGAAAAAGCGAATGATTTGGAGGATTCATTTCGATTACCATATGTAAACTAAGTAGAGTCACAGGAGTACCATCAAAAGCAAGACAAGTTTTCGATGCAAGATCATTAAGATTTACTCAGAATCAACAACCGAAACGATAGCGAAGTGGTTTTTACAGGCGTCTTGAGTAGCAGATAGTTAAGTCAAATTAATATGGAGGAAGATTCTTTGAGTTTGTCGAAGAGTATTTTTACTCTTGAAGCAGAAAAAAGAGAGACGCAACAGAAACAAATCGAAAAAGTTTCAAGCTAACTGCACTAGCCATAGCTTATTTCAACTGGGCAGCAGTAGTAGCAGTAAACGTAGCCGCAATAGTAATTTCTCTCTTAGACATCTTCAGTTATTCAGAAACTAGCATCGATTCGTATCAAAGATATTGATGATGAGGATGATAAAATCTTTTAAAAATCCTCCTCCGCTTAGCAAGCAGCGAAGACTACACTCGTTGAAACCAGTAATTACTTCGTTTCAAACCCGGCCATCAATGATATCCTATCCCCAAATCGACATTCTGATCTTAACAACAATAACAACAATATTCTTTCTTCCAGCGTTAATTCACGCATACGGTAATTGTATAGTCTTTCCAACAACCCAAATATCCTGAACATCAACAGCAATAACACTCAAACCAACCCCAACCACAGAAGTGACAGTTTCTTAAACACGCCTCACAAACAAGTCAGTTTCCAAGAGAAACACGCTGATTCTCTTACTCCTAATGATAAAAATTAAGAAGTTTTTTCGTCGTCGTTTATGGACACTTTCAGACCAACTGATTAAGGAAAGCAAGGCGTAGAAGACGATGACTCATTGCAACCAAGAGATGAACTGTAAGAGTCAATATTGTGGATTCATTTTTGCTCATAGTTTTTTCTTTCTTTCTCCAAAGAACCTAACCAAAAATTCATCTTTCCTCTAAAAAAGATTTGAACATTATGATGAGCAACCAGCGTCATATCCAGCTAATTCAGAAAATCCAGCGGAAGTTCGTTTCATTCGCTGAGAGCCACACATTGCTTGGAAGGACGAAGATTTTGAATAACTCCATCCGCAGGGCTATCGATGACAACGTTGATTTTGGACACAGTGTAGAAAAATTGTCTTTCAACGAATGGGCAGCTCATATTTTTGAGATTTTCCTCGATAAACTGATTAACATCACAAGACTAAATCACCTTTCCTTAATCGACCCAGAAAACTCTTATAAAATAGCTTTCAATGTCATTACAGTGACATATAATTGTTTCTTCTTGTACTTCTTGAGCATCGAATTCTTTTTTGAAGTCCACTTCGGGGAACTCAAGGAGATTATTGGATACATTGCTTAAGCTTCCTGGATAACAGAGATGCTAATAGCCATGAACACCTGCCTGTACCATGAGAATAATTACATCACTGATAGGAAAGAAATCATAAGACTCTACTTCCAGGAGTACATTCTGTTTGAGATACTTCCACTGATTTTCGAAGGCAGAGAATCTACGAATGTCTGGTTAAATATCTTGTTACATCTTCCTATGCTGTTAAAGCTCAAAGGCATGTCAATAATCTTAAAGAAATTGGAATTCTACGTGCTGCAGATTCTAAAGCAGCATTATTTTCTACAATTATTAAAACTAATCATGTTTATCTTTTTGATTGCGCATGTCTAAGCGTGTTTCTACAATGTGATAGAACTAATTGAGAGTGATTACTTAGGGTACACTGAGACTTGGGTGACGAGAAGCAATCTATCAGCTGAAGTAGAACATTGGCATGGGAGATATTTAGTAGCATTATTCTGGTCATTCTGTACGTTGTTAAACTCAGCGACTTCACCCATCACAGAAATTGAGATACTTTTTACATGTTTCTGCATGATAGCTTCGTGCTTAGTCTATGGGTATTCGCTAAGCATGGTAGGGTAGATACTCACGGAGATATCCAAGCAGCAGAAGGACTACAAGAAGGATTTAAATGTCTTGAATTAATTCATGAAAAGGAAGAATATCACCATGTAAAGAAGAAATTGGAATTTAATTGTATTGTTTATTTTTATGAATTTATCGATGTTTTTGATTTCTTTCCCCTCCCTAAAAAAGTGGCTTGCGTCGGCAGGCGAACATCAGTTTGCAGAATTACTACGCTCATAACCGAAAACAACAAGAAGAAGAAAGCCTTGTTATTAAGAAAATTTAATCAACAGTGGTACGTGACATCTTCATGCAAGCGAACTCGCGTGTACTCAAATGTTACCCGATTTTGAGTGGCAATTTTTCGAAGGATACCCTCGACAAAGTGCTCACTAGTTTAGAGGAGATGAACTATGCACCAAGACAAACGATTACTGATCTGTCTGAGTTCTCCAAGGAAGAGGATTACATTTATTTTATATCATCAGGGGAGATCAATATTTGCTTAGAGATAGCATAAAATGGAACGAATAATGGTAAAAATTTAAATAAATATCACCCAAAACAAAAAAAAGTACTTTCAGTTTTGAAAACGGGGTAATCTTTCGGGGAGTTTAAATTCTTCACAGGCATGGAGAGCTAATTAACTGCGCAAAGTAAAACATTTTCCTCGATACTGAGGCTGTCTCGAGTGCGGTTTTTGGAAATCGTTGGAAAGAGTGGTGGTGAATTTGAGAAATTCTGTGAGCTCAAGGATAGGTTTTTACTGGAAAATATAGACAGCTATGATTTACATAAATGCTATGTCTGTGAAGGTACCCATCATAGGACTATCGAATGTGATAAAGCAATAGCAAGTTAGATATCTAGATACTTTTTGTTCAAATAGAATTACTCTAAGGCTTAAGAACGAGAGAAGAAAGCAAGAAGAAAAAAACAAGGAATAGGATGTTATAAATAGGTTTAGAGGGTTTAGAAAGCTGTGGAAGATATTTAGTAAAATGAAGAAATCTAACCTTTATTGAAGTAGTTTGAGCTGGATACAGAGGATGACTTTAGTTCTTCTGATTTGTCATTGTCTTAATTTGAAGAATAAGAAGAAGAAGATGAAAGTGTGGAATCACCAGGAAATGACTTGAATTCAGATTATTTTTTTGAAAATGCAGAGAATAACAATAACATCAACAATAGCGTTATTAATACTAACAACACTGCTTTTCCCAGAAGTAGAAAGCTTTCTTCACCTAGAAGATCTTTCTCCCATTTCACTAAATAGCCGTTGGATACCTTGTCCTTAGACGAATCAATCTTTCCAAAATAGTCTCTTGTCATGATAGGATCTGGTGGAAATAATAATTTTCAAGCAGAATAGATCTCTGATGGAAATCCTTTGCCGAGAAAGCCGAGAGATGAACACAAGATGAAGCTTTCATTTATCGGAGGAGTTGATGATCTAGATCCATCTGGGAAATAGATGGTTCTGTCCTAGCTGTAGAATGGAAATCCACAGAGAAGACAGTCCAAGAAAAAGAGTGGCCTTTCAGTAATTGACTAGCAAGCTTGTTCTAGAGAGTTCGAGGAGTGCATTGGGCAGTTGCAAGACACGATAACATTGTATTTACCAGATGAGCTCAAAGATGCTTTTCAGTTTAATCTAGTTCGTCTGAGGGCAATGCAGGATAATTCCCTTAGATTTATGAGACATTACACAAGAAGGAGAATATTAAGGGAATAAGAGAAATAAAAATCTTAAATCATCCTCCAACAAAAGATTTCACAGGATACAAATAGCATTAATGCTAATTAATAAGAGAAGTACTACTCTGAAGGCTCTGAGATATTTTTGAGCAACAACAACAATAATAATAATATTCCCGACAATCGAATTCTTTATTCTCCGTCGGTTTCTAAGACGGAATATGCAAAATCTAAATTCAACGAAGGAAAATCTCCCCGTGCTTTTAATGATTACGAGAACATAAACAGTCCCTCAAATTCTATCAGCAACGCAGATCAATAAGGAGTTCCTGGGTATAAAAAACCCGTTTTAAATCCTTCCTCTTTTAGCCAGCTGTTACCGATCTCAAATGTCAATTTCAATTCCCTTATGGCCAAGAGAACATCCGTGGATATCCAATAATAATAGCAATAGTAACAATAATAATAATAACAACAACAACAATAATATCAATAATAATACATGATCAAGAGACCAATTTTGAAGAACAATACTATTATTGAAATAGGATAGGCTGACATCCAGACATTCAACTGGTAATTCGATGTGATGCACGTATTTTTGAATTATTTCCCTCAATCGAACATGGTCAAAATCATTCGAAAAGCCAATTATCAGCTACTCAAGAAGAAAAAAAATTAAAAAAGGAAAGAATTGGAGCATCCTAGCCATAAAGGATAAGGCTATTTGAAATACATCAATGGGATTAAGTAAGCGCTGTTGATGCCATCAGAGGATTCGATTATTCAGTCGAAAAAACAGACAAAAACACATAAATAATAAGAATCAGATCTCATTTCGTTCTCACCACAAAAAAGGAAAAAACATGGAAGTGGATTATCGAATTTTTTCAGCAAGTAAGAATCATGCTAAAAATCGTAATCTAAAGGCTCACCAACAAAGAAATGACAAAGAGAAAAACAGAATGATTTAAAAGTTTTGAAAAGATTAATACAATCTTTAATTTATTATGTAAATATCTTATTTTTATAAAAAATAGTGGATTGATTTGCTTATTTATTAAATTAATAAAATGTTTACAGAAAATGAAAGGGGGTTAGTTTCAATCAATATTGCTTCACAACAAAGAAAGCTAATCCTGTTTGTTTTCTTAATAATAATCAAATCTTATCCGAAAAGGACTCAAATTAAACACTTAAGAATAAATTCTAGAAAAAATATCTGGGTGTAAGGATGTAAAAATTAAATAATTTATTCTTTCGAATTTTAGAGTAACTTTTCTACTCCCATTCCCATCCTCACTTTGTTCATCTTTACATTTCGATTATCTTTATCTTTTCGATAATACCCAAGAGATTCCTTAGCAATACTTTTTTTTCTTCTAGAAATTTTTAAAGGTTAAATTAGAAGGAGGATTTTTTTAATTTCTTGTTTTTTTCTTCTTTCTCTAATCCTCCCACTTAATACAACTTAATTACTTCTAATTCAGCTATCTATTGGTTGGACTAAATAACTTCATAGGGTTCTTTTGTGCTCTCTCTCTTTAGTTATGTTAATTTTAATTTAACTTAAAAACCAGAGTGAAAAAAGCTAAAAAGCAAAACGAAAAAGGAAGTGGGTATAAAGAAATTAAATCTTTTCGTTCAAGAGAGGTTGCTTGTTCTTTTAAATTTCTGATTTCTGCTGGTTGTGGTTAACTTGCTCGGTAAAAAACCTTCATATAAACAAAATGTAGAAGCAACATCAACCACAGTACAAACTAGGCAAAACTCCATAACAATAATATTAGCTGCAATCCATTGACTCAGTTGAGCAAACCATGCGAAACTACGAATAGCCAATGATAGATAACAGTAGATTTGAAGAATCTAGTTTCTTAGATAACATCGCTCATCAGCGCAGTGCCTTTTTGGCGTAAGATTATCATGACATCCACGATTTAAACTAAAAAAAAGATAATTCCATCTGCTCCGAAGATCCTAATGACGATATCTCCAAGCTTTCCATGATCACAACAACAAAACGGCAAGATCCTATTCTTGACCATGCATCTGTGCCTATTTCTATTGTATCTTCAGCCAACCCAGATAAGAACACCACAAGTATAAATCTAAACAAGCAAAACAACCCCGAAATCAATCAAAATGGTTATTTCGTCAGTAGTAGCAGGAATAACATCAACAGTAGTAGCTAACTGAACATCCAAAGCAGCAATAATCTCAACTGCAACACGACGCACAATAGTATCTGCAACAATCCAGCATCGAATAGTAATAATTTCCTGTACAGCTTGAAGAACAATAATAATATGAATAATTCGAATTTCTAAAGCAGTGGATTCAACAGCAAAAGCAAGATAGTATCGCAAGCAGAGGAGAATTAGCTTGGGTAATACGATAAAAGTTCACAAGGGCAAGGGGGATAATATCATATTAACAATAACAACGATGATAGTAGCAAAGCTAAAGCTGATGCACTTATACAGAATAATAGTAATATTATTTTAGGTGCTAAAGAAGCAGCATAATAAGCTCCTGTGCTTCAGTAACGCGTGAGACGTTAAGTCAGTTCTACAGCTCCTTTCTCGATTCAGCTAAAACCATTAGATTTCTCTCCTGGAGAAGATTAATAAATTATGCATTAATTCGCGAATATTGCTAGAAAAGCATAATCAACGTTCACGCCTGACCAACAAAACGGATTTTCACCGACAATCAACAACCCAATGTTCATCGATTCGAGCAAGTCAGATTTGAATTCAAGAATAAGATGTTGAAAAATATCCATATTTAATTAAAATATTTTGCTGCTTCTTTCAACAGATCCAGATCCAAGCATGATTGCAGCTTAAGCAACAGCATTAAATCAAAGACAATCGTGAAGAATAAACTTAAATAGCGTATCCAATGCTTTCTCCGTCGATTTACATTATTTGGACGACTTGAAATGCTAACGCAGCATATCAGAAAGTTAATCAAAGACAACAGCGATGATTGCTTTGAGGACAATCACAGCCATCTAAAATGTACTTGGACAAATAGCTAAACTACACATAGCAACCATCTAATCTTCCTTAGGATAAGTTAGGTATTCTAGAAACTCTCTGTTTTCTCACCATGTTTACCAATTTTAATCATTCTACAAAGTTTCGTCGGTGTGATAAACATCTCCTTTGCTATCTATGTGAGCGTTGTTTTAGCATTCTAAATGCACTAAAATTCTGTAGAGATCTCTTAATTACTCCTTGGCGCTATGCGAATCATTTGGCTGGTTTAGGCACTTGTGTACTTGAACACGGGATATGTGACTTCCCGTGGGATCTGCTATGTCAGGATGAACATCATAATCAGGAAATTTCAATCGATTGGGTTTATTTTTGGTTAATGCATTCCATTGCTATTTCTGTGGATCTTTAGTGAGTACTACCACAACCCGAGAATATTTAGTGACGACAGAAATGGAGTTTAGGGGTTGATTTTTATTGTAATCTTCACTATCCCATTGGGATTTAAAGTCCTTGGAGAGTTGTATTCTTTCCATAAGTTAGGATTCTACCTTTTGAAGGACTATGAATTCAGTATATCGTATTAGATATCTTCGCTGATTGTATAAAGCGCGCTGGTGATTCATACTCTAGCTTGTGCTTAGAATCTCATTCTTAGGAAAGAACTCAATAGTAACAACTACGATAATCATCTGATTTGGTCGATGGATAGATCTTAAATCCCTACTGACTGGCCTGGAAACTATCTCCAAGCAGTCTATTGGTCGGTTTCAATATCCTCGACAGTTTCAACATTAGTTCCTTCTTCAAATCTCGAGCTTGTTTTCTCAATTTTCACAATATTTTTGACTTTAACATTGCTAGTGTATTTTGCCTCTGAATTACAAGCATTATTCCTCGAACAAAGAGGGAAGCTGAGAGAACTCCGAGCTGATTCTAGAGCACTCACAGGTTTCTTGAGAATGAAGAAAGTTGATCTGTAAACATATTAAAATAACTAAGCAAACATTTTTACAATTTTGTAAGTTTGTTTTTTGTTTTTGTTTCTTAGAAGTGCATCAATTCGCGCAATCACGAGTCTCAAGGAGCATCACAAGAATATCTTTCAAGGTCTATCAGAAGAAAAGATGATTTTATCTAAACTGAGCCACTCTATTCGGGAGGAAATTCTTGTCTCCGCACATGCTCGAGTCCTTAAGGGATGCAAGTTTCTCAACCTCTTATTCTCCGCTGATTCTGTACATCAAATTCAAGCACATATGGAAGAGATTGTTCTGCAGAATAAGCAGAAACTCTTTGAGTGGCGAGGGAGACATCAAGCAGGAGAGCAGTATCTGTATGTTGTCGAAAATGGAGCAGGTAAAAAGAAATTATTGCAGAAATGAGGAAGAAAATAGTTAGGGATTTTTGTTGTTGTTGTAAAACTGTTGTTGTCTTAGTGCAGATTGAAGAAAGAAGTGAATATCTAGCAAAGAGCTAGAGTTTTAATGAGTTCGGAGAAATTCTCTCATGCACAGATAACAGTAGCAGCAGAGACGATGATCAAACTGAAGAGCAGTATGGTTCAGAGGCTTCCTTTTCGAGTTATTAATCGAGTTAGTAGTAGAAAATGAACTAAAATATTCTGAAATCTAATAATTTCAACAAACCTAAAATCAACCTCACTCATAGAGTAATCCCTTCTGGAGGGTACATAGGTGTGTATGAATTGTTTACAGGGTCAGGCTCTGTGCATGGGGAAAGCAAAGGAGTCACCAGGTTGCTTCGGATAAGTCGTAGCAGTATCCTGAATATTCTCAAAAACAACTACAGAGATTACCAAGTCTTCATGGAGATATCCTAGAGGATTTCCATGTAGAATGAAGCGCCACTTAATATCCTTGGAATCAATTGTGGTATTTGCAATTCAAAAGATCAAAAAAATAAGCATAAGCCATCAAACCATTTACAGCGAGACTGCTATCTGCTCCACTTTGATAAAGAATCACCGTACACAGTGATGAAGCACATTTACACATAAACCTAGCACAGATAGTATTATCCTAGAAACAGTAAGCGACAGCTCACAACGTATTCACATTACATGGCGATTAACTAATCATAAAGGTCATCTACAAATAATAATATTTTAGAGAGCATGACTGAGTCAAAATATAACAATTCCCATTCAGTTTTTTTCCCTTCAATCGTGACAAAAGAATTAATGCAAGAGTTCTCCTATAATCCTAAGGACTCATTTATTCCAAGGTAGTCTTCGTCAATTTAAATGAAGGAATCCTTGAAACCAAAGGAATCTTTGAAATCGATTTTCAAAAACGAGAACTCATTCCATCCTAAGGATTCCTTTTAGTTCAAAGAATCGTTGGTTTCGAGGGATTCATTACAACTGAAAGAACCGTCTATTTTGAATACTGGATCGTTACAGTTGATTGGAGCAGGATAATCCAGAGATTTGTTTATGTCACGAGAATCTGGGAAGTAAATATCTATCATTCCTATTTCAAAATCACCAAGGAATAATAACAATAATCAAACTGAGAATGATAACACAATTTTGTCAAATAAACCGAAAGATGAGACGGCTGTGTCAGATAGATCAAAGAAATTAGATGTAAATCAATAAGATATATTGTTATATTTTCTTTAATAGTTTTTTAGTTTTAAATAATTTATTTGGGTTTGCTTTTAATTTTAAATAATGTATTTTATGGTTACTATTTCCCTCTTTTTAGGGCATCCCTTCATCAAATCTTCTCGAAGAAGAGTATCCACATGGAATCTTCGAGTCACTCGGAGATGGCCCTCATGAAAACAGCTCAAGCAACATCACATAGTTCTACAGTTAAAAGTTGATAAGTGGAGAAAAATCACCTAAAAAATCAGCTCTAAATCCTAGAAAATCTACTTCACTATTAAAAGTTCGTACGAATGAGTTACTCTCTTTACTCGAACGTCCACTATCGCTAAAGGCAATAAGCTCGTAGTCTCCTATCTCTCCAGCTCGGTCATAAATGCAACTAGCTAAGGAATTCGCTTCAAGACAGTCAAGTGCACTTCAGGAGAGTTCAAAACAATATTCTGTTTCTGGATCGTAAGAATCTCTGTCACTTCCACTCTTCCCTGCACTTTTCAAGAAATAATCTTCAAGTAATAAGAATGGTTATGTGAGACATAATTTGGAAGAAGAGGAACAGCGAGAACAGCGATGGAACCATTTGTCAACACTTCCGAATCTCGATATTCTAGAAGATTTTAAATTCTACTTTCGGAATGGTAATCATGGACTGATTCTGAAATCTTTCCAATCTGTTTAAGCTAGAAATATCTCAAAGCAAGCACATGATTATTTTCATTTCAAACAGTAATGAGATTAATAATTATTTTCTAGTGATTGTTACAAAAAATAGAAAACAAAAAGTTAATCGAATTAACATAGAAAAAAAAACCATTTAAAATTATCTCAAAACAGATAATTTCTATTATCATGTGTTGGCAGATTAAACAATTCAGTGGCTGTTTTTGTGTGTTTTCCCACTATTATTCAGATTCATAGCAAATAAAAACAGCTTTTTTTAATTAATGTAAAGTGTACTATGACGCTTTTCAGCTATTACCAATCAATAAATCAATCGATGGCTGAAAAATCCTTTCAAGAACTAAAAAAGCATGGGTTGGAAATTAATTAATTTTTGGAGAGTTTTTTTAGATTACCCCACGATAAAAAACAAACGACTTTGAACTCTAGAAGCTCACATGGATTTTCACAAAAAATTAATATTTTGGGGTTTTATGAGGGGGTGATTGATATTTGTATCAACGAACCATAGCCATAAGAAATCCGAATCCATTAAATAATTTTAGTTTAGCTTAAGAGTTAAGATTAATAGGTAAACAAGCAAGATATTATTAAGAGAGAGAGACTTTAATAAATCAAATTGATAGTCTTTTTTGGTTGAGATGGCGACATTTGACAAGTCTGTTTCAAAAGGAGACATGGCAAATACAGAGCTTAACTCACGAAGATCTTTCCATTAAGGGAATGCTAGTGAGGGGAGTAGTTTTGTCCGGGGAGTCCTTGAGCCACAGCGATTAGGAAAGCAATAGCTTGAAGATGATGCGGTTTTGACATGTTAAATCCCGTTTGATTAACTTTTCTCAAAGCAGCGCTCGTATTTCTAAAATGGTGATAATCAAGCACTTTAAGGGTTTCATCTGAAGTAGCCTACGAACATGTCTGACTCAGAAATCGAAGTTCTATCGCAGATGAATGTAAGAATTTTGGAAGAAAATAGTTTTGCTCGTTTTTTTTGTTGTAAAATATCATTTTTTCTGATTTCTTCTACAGCTTGACATGAAGAACTTAAACTCCAATTAAGACATTCAGATCCTCAATAATTAGTCTCCTCTTGATGGTCTCGATGACAGTTCTCCAACTAGAGAAAGCCCTACCAAAAAGAACGAGGAGATTGGTAGCTATGGGAAGTTTATTGTAAATGAACGCCCTATCTTGAGACTTGAAGCTTCTGGTTTAAAACGGGAATTATCATTAATCAAGCGAGATAGCTCTTCTCCATTAAGAAGATAATACTCTTCTGTTTCTCATAAAGAAGGTTCCCCAATGCGAAAAGATGGGTCACCTTTCAGGAAAGATCTATCACCTTCGAGGCGTGAAGGATCACCACATAGGTCGGATAAATTCAGACTCACACTAAAGAACATCAATGACAACAGCATGGATATTCTGAACAAAACTCGAGGGGATGGCAATCTTGCTATGATATCAATAGATTAAGATGATTTCAAGAGTTATTCTCCAGGTGGATAAAATGAACCTGAGGTGCTTGTTGGGAAGCTTGGGGCAGCAACATAGAACGCTGAAGAACTCAAGTAAAAATATTATTTTAGAAACCCTAAAAAACAACAAAATAATTGCCTTTTTTGTTGTGATAATTTCCAGACATTTTGTTTATTTCAGTGGCAGCCAGCAAGATTTTCTGAAGGCCGTAAAAGGCGTTGGGAATATCTTTCGGTTTCTGGGAATAATTCAACCGAAGATGAAGAGATTCTTCTACACTAAGACAATGTCAGGGAGGATGCGGAATTTGACAGTTTAAGTACGGAAAACAATTAACGATCTAGCTGATTATGAAGCAATAAATGAAATCACATCTTCATTAGGTATTCTCATCAATAGCATTCTCTACGGACTATCAAGACTTTACACGTTTCTTCGTATCGATAAGATCCCAATTATCAACCCTGAAAACATCTGGAAAGTCACTTTTAACTGCATTCTCGTCACATATAATTGTTTCTATTTATTTCTGCGATCACTGGAGATTTTCTTTGAAGCAGAATTCGAACCATATTCGCATTACTTCCACTATATCGCAGAAGCAGCTTGGGTCTTAGAAATGGTTGTATAAATGAACACATCCATGTACCATCGTAACCATTTCACAAAGGACAGAAAAATCATCATGAAAATCTATCTCGAAGAGTACTTTTTCTTTGAGATTTTACCCTTGATCTTCGATGGAAGAACATCAGAATATTTGCTTCTATCGATTTTGTTTAAACTCCCGCTGCTACTCAAATTCAAGGGGATGATGATCATCCTCAAAAACATCGAATTCTATATCTTACAGATCCTTGAAAACCATGTGTTTTTTTTCTTGATGAAATTAATTTTTCAAATGGTTTTGTTTGCTCACACGCTCGCATGCGCATTCAGTACGATCTTGGTATATTAAGATACTTTTCTATCAGCTACAACAGTCTGGGAAGAACTCTACTTGGAGTCTAAGGAGTATTGGTACAAGCGATATCTCCATTCGCTCTACTGGGCGTTTGCAACTATGATGAACGTGCATAATTTGCAGCCATCTTCGAATATTGAGCTATTCTTTACATGCCTCTGCATGCTGATTTCTTGTGTTGCTTTTGGGTATCTACTTTCTTCAATTGGATCGATCCTCAGTGAAATCAGCAAGCAGCATAAAGACTACAAACAAGATCTCAATATTCTCAATTAATTCATGAAAAGGAAGAAAATTGAAATGTACAAAAATTTATCAAAAAAAGCCAAAAATAAACTGAAAATGATATTAAAAAAAAAAAACTTTCACTAAAAAAAAAAAATAAAAAAAATGATATTAAAAAGAGCCATCTAAACTTCATAATAACATCTTGTTTTTTATTTTTAGTGGTCTTGTCCGTCGTGCAAACATACAACTGAAAAAGTATTACGAGCAGCAACGAAGAGTACGCTACTAAGAAGAAAATGCGACTCTGATGAAATTGAACGAGTACATAATGAAGGAACTTTTGATTTCCTCGAATTATAAGGTCCTGAAGCGTTACCCGTTTTTCTTTAATTTATTCACTACCTAAACACTCATGAAGATCTGTGTCAAAATGCAAGAAAAATTTTACTCCCCGAGCTAGATTATCTTTGATAACTCCATCCCGGAATTGCAAAGCGATTACTTCTTGTATTTGATCATTGATGGCAACAGTAAGAGATGAACAAAATTGAAAGAAAGAAAACCTTTAAAATCAATTGTTTTGTTTGGCTAGTCTTTCAAAAGTTTAACGCATTTTTTGAATAATTATGATAAAGTTCAAATTGAAGATTAGTTCAATCTTCTTGCAAATCAAGAGAAAAAAGTCGATAACAAATACATCTTCCTCAATGATGATCTCAATAAGTACCACAAAACATATGCATAATCTTGAAAAATATCCTACAACAACTTAAAATTAACAGCATTCTTTTTTCTTCAACTTTGCCCAACAAGGTAGGATACCGTTGCGCAGGATTTCCAACTCGATTCAACCTCAAGCACTGAATATTTCACTGACCATCAAGAGCACACCAAAAAGACTGTTGGTAGAAAACTAACCAAGGGCGATTACTTTGGTTGGAATGGTTTCTTCACAGGCAGAGAGAACATGCTTAAAGCTGTCAGCTAAGACTTCTCGTCAGTTCTTTTGCTCAGCAAAAGTGATTTAGATAAGATTTTGTAGGAAGAAAAAAAGGATTTCGAAATCGTCAAGGAAATTTCTGATAAGATGGTATTCAACGAAGACTACAGTGATCTGAAGCCGCTTTGTCATAGCTGTTCCTCGAGATACCATGATACATACCAGTGCCCGAAGGTGTACTATGATAAAGACAAATTATACACGATATATCGATAAAATTTTAGTTTCTTCATGGAAAGAAAACCTATGGTTAGATCGAAATATAAGATTTTCTCTCCATTGGTGGAAGCTGCAGCGCTGCATGAAGTGATTTACAATATCCGCTTTGATTATGGGCTGGATTAGGCCACTGATTTAGATGATTTTCATTCAGAATCGGATGATTAAGATTCTCTAGTTGAAAATGAAGATTAAGTTGAGCCACTCAGAGAACCCACAAAATCAAAAACAATGGCATTTAAGGACGATAATAAATGGACACACAGTGATTCTGTTCTAGGGAATAATAATAATAATGAAGAGCATAAGTTGATCAATAATGAGCCACATAGAGTAGAATCAAGATTTGTAAGAAGGAAAAAATAAATAACAAAAAAAATTAATTCATAAAATTTCTTTATATTTTTGATAAAGGAATCCATGCTGCATGAGAGCAACCTCCATATGAACATTTAAGGTTTAATAGACGATGACCCTGGAGATGTAGGTGTAGGAGGAAAGTTGAAAGGAGTTGGCTTGGAGGGTAACCTTATGACGCCAAATCTAGGGAATCTACCACATATTTCAAATTTTGAATCTCAAGGAAATCCAACCGGGATTTTGACTAATGTACCGTAGAGTCTGCGGAAAGGATCAATTGACAACACTCTCTATGGCATAACTCGTAATGGGAACGGAAATAACATGAACAACAACGTTAGCAATAACTAAAATCGGTAGGAATAAATTCTAAGGCAGCTAGTCGAAAACGTACAGAATGTCTTAGCAACTTTGAATTTCTAGAAAAATATCACTAACTCTCCTGCTATGGTAGCTGTGAATAACATGAATAATAATCTTACTTCGAACACACCCACTAATAATAACAGCAATAGCAATAATAACAACAACACCAACAGTAATAACATCAACATGTTGAATGCAAATTTAAATGGAAACAGCATCAACACGAATTCTCGTCGACGCACGTCTAATTTGCTCGTTGGAAGTGCTCTGGAAATGTCCACAAGATTAGTTTAGAATAATAACAATAACAACTCGTTCTACTAAAAATCGAGTTACCAAGAGCGGCGAAACACAGGGTTGCAGAATTTCCCTGAAGAAATGACAGCTCCTTTGTCAAGAAAGTCGATTCTGCGATAGCCACTAAGACAGAACTCTATGGTTAGTCGCTAGTAGACGCTAAGATACTCCTCGTAAGTCGACACGTTGAGAGACATGACTTCGAAATCAAAAGGATAATTGATTTTTCAGCAAGGGGACATGAATTCGCAGGCATTAGCATAACAGGAGATGGATAAACTTTAGAATTACGAATTGTATTTTCCTTAATACAATGCACCGGAAGTCATTGGGAGATGCAATAATTACAATTTACGAAATATAAAAAAATGGAAAATAAAGCGATCAAAGATGCAGTCTCAGAGGAAAAGTATCCGTGGAGAAAGAAAATAAGATAGCAAATCGTAAAAAACAGTAGTTTTAGTGAATCAGCAGGTTACAGGAATTGCAGGAGGAGCAGTATCAGTTTCATCCCAGAGACATCAACAGTCACTGCAAATTCCGCAATCCCCACAGACATAACAGGCATAACCAGCAGGGGTTTTAACTCCAACCTTAAATTGAAGTATGTTGATAGTACCTGTTGAATAGCTATTGTAGATCTCCTCCTGACCCTTTCAACTACTTATTCTTCTAATCTAAACAAGCAAATTATTTCTAATGTTCTTTTCGTTTTAAAAATAATTCTTAAATATTCTTTTTCTAAGTGGAAGGTTCTAGAATTGGAAAAATTATTATTATTAACAACAGTGATAATTTCGATTTGTTGTGTTTGCTAATAGCATCTAGAAGAGAGTTAAAAGTCTAATTAAGATTGGGTAGTTATATTAAGATATGCGAAGCATCTGATTATCTAGAACATTGTCTATTTTTAAGAATGAAATTATGATTTGTTTTTATCTATTGTTCTTTTGTTCTGATATTCTTTTTGGTTGATTCCGGATGATATTATTTCTTCTATTAAATGCCCCACAATTGAAACACCTAATTCTGAGGAAATCACAAATAAATTAAGAATAAACAAAAACTAATAATCCAATTAGCAAACACAATCTTTATCTCCCTTTCGAATCAAATTTAGATTAACTTTATTTAAAAAATGCACTAGTGCTTGGACCCTCCAACATACTCTAACCTAAAGTGTCATGACTGTTTTCAGAAGCTCAATGTGTGTTTATATCCTCTGTGCACTTCTTCCAGGCTTTTTTGTCCAGTCTGTTTGAATATTACATCACATAATTCCCACATTGAATTTGTGTTTCCAACTGAGAATATCATCAACATGCTACCTTCAGCAGTCATCAATGTACCTCACCCATTGATAGCCACGTAAAAATAAACCGTTGAGAAGCTCCTTTGTGACATCGACACATTTGAGAGTGAAATTAAAAAAACTATTAAATCTTTGAGATCCAATCTTGGAGAGAAATACTCCTTGATCAGCTAATCCTTAGAATCAGACGGATGTGTCTACGTGGACAAAATTTAGGAAATACTCAGGAGATACACTGCAGAATATGCTAGTGGGTTTGATGTAAAATTATCCGATCTCCTTTCAAAACCGTTAGTATCTTCCTCATATATTTTTGATCTGCAATCGGATAAGTGGAAGCAACTTCAAGAAATAGCTATTAACAACATCAAGGCTATTCAAGACACGATCAAATTAAAGCATGAGAAATCAATCAATCCATTGCTAGCTGTTCCTTGGGGGAATTCCATTAATGCTTTCTCGCTTCACAAAGACACGATTGCCTTAGCTGGATAGTATCTTCGTGTTTTGCATGGAAAACACCATGAAGGAAAGTTGAATTTGAACTTCTACGATGATCCAATCAGGTCGATTTCCTACAGTCGAGATGGATCGCTTCTAGCCATGGCTGGAGGGAGCAAATGCACATTGTTTAATACAAGCACCATGAAGCCACTTGCATTGAAATTACTAACTTAACATAATGCAGCATTTCACGCTGTGGACATCTCACCTGACAATAGATTGATTGCGTTTGGTGTTAAGCCTAAGAAATCAGCATACAAGGTGTGCATTGCAGATATCGAAACAGAAGAAATCAAGCAAATATTATTCGATAATAACAGCGTTATTCTCTCTATGAAGTTCTCCAGGGATAATAGGTTTCTTGCACTTGCAGGATGCGATTATGCAGTGTTCGTGTATGCCAGAGAAGCACCTGATAAGTGTAAGGAAAAAGAAAGATTTTTTGAGTTGAAAAAATGAAATTTTTGCAGAATTTTCTTAATTTATTGGGGCATTTTTTTAACATGATATGTGATTTATTTGGTTAGTGTTCGTGAAGACTTAAGTTCTGCGTGATAACGATGATATCATAAGTGAGATCGCGTTCAGTGAAGATTCGAGTATTTTAGTCAGTGGATCGGTAGATGGCAGATGCTACATTTACGCTAGGAAGAAGAATAGCAATGAGGAGGTTAAATAGATTTTAAACGACAATGAAACTAACGATACAACAGCTCAAATTGTGGATTCTAATTCTAGCCATGAAGAAGACACTCATATCCTAGAAGAAAAGAATCAAGAGGACAATAACTGCTAGATTTCTGAGGAAGAAAATTATCCCTAAAGCACTTTAGATTCAAATGAGTCCCGCTCTCGCCTAGCCAATCTTGAGGAATAATTTTAAAAGCTGAACAAACGAGAAACTGAAGAAAAAAAACCAGGGAATCTCAACGAATCCATCCAGAAAGTACTTGTTGATGTTGCAATGAGAACATAGCAACAATCAGATGAAGACTATCTCCGAGAAGAAGCTCAAAAAATTCTCCTTGGCCGGGAGCAAATCCATGCTAATCCGTTTGTTGCTCAATCTATGCTTTCAGATGGCAACTACATGCGTGGCAGGATGGAAGAAGTGAGAAGGGAAATCTAAAATCAAGAATAGCAGCAACCCTAAGAAGTTGAAACTCAAGTAAATTTAAGCTATTCCTCTAAAGATTTGAGTTCTAAATACGATTTAATCAGCTACTTCAAACTATCTGGAGCAAAATCCATCAGATCCATACATATTCACTAATCTTCAACCTTTTTGGCAATCGCAACATCCGATCAAATTCTCTTGTACGATATCCTCGAAATCAGCACACCTAGATTGCTTTACACGATTCCCACAAGTGGAACTGCAGTTGTGAATCAAATTAGATTCAGTCCCATTAATGATACTCTGTATTTCTCTGACAATGCAGGATAATTCTATTCTACTAAATTTAGATGAAGAGCTATGTATTTTTAATACAATTATTAGACAAAATACGATAAAATCATTGCTTATTTCTGTAAAATCTTCTAACCCTGACTATGTTTGTTTATGAAAAATCTCAAGGATAATTAATTAAAAATACAGGAGTTTCGTTTTGTTGTTAAGATTATTTTGTTAAAAGCAGAAAAACAATATAAAAATGAAGCAACTCATATTTTTATATTGACTCTTATTATTTGTTAAAACAAAGACCAATCATCCTGGTTTTTCGATCACCCCTCAAGCAACTACTTGCTCAGGTTACAGATTGGGTTCTTCCTCCTCAGTCTGGAACTTACTAAAGTGCTGGTAGACTTATTCCAAGGAGCTTTGATTTATTGAGAAATCATCGATCAATTTATTTGCTTTCAGATCTTCTTCGCACAGGGAAAACGTCTTAATGAAGGAGAAACCTTCTCTCGCAATCTAGAATGTCACATAGTCTGTTCGTTTATCGCTTATTTCACTGACATCTTGGAATACTCTCTTGAGTCTATCTAAAATTTCTTTTTTGGTGGCACGCTTATTGAGCTTGAATGTGATATTGTACCCAGAACCGTACATGTTTCTCAACTGCTAAGGAGAACCAATAGTGTAGAATTGACCTTTAATCAAAATTCCAATCTTAGAGCAAAGAGATTCAGCCTAGAGAGAAGATTGAAAAACAAAATAAAATGTTCAGAGAATTGTTGAGAATAAAAAATACAAGAAAAATTACTTCGTCCATGGTATGAGTTGTCATAACAATCGCCGAGTTTCTCAATTTTAATCCGATTGTAAGTGTGTTCCAGAGGAATCTTCTCGCAATCGGATCGACTCCGGTAGAGGGTTCATCGAAGAATTGAATATCAGGTCCACCAATCAGAGCATTGGCAACACATAATTTTCTTTTATTACCACCACTCAATTATCCTGCTTTCTTTTTGACCATATCTGATAGTTACATAGTCTGGAGGAGAACAAAAAATAAGAAATAAGAAATGGTTTGGACTCAAATGCTATTTAAATACCTTGATGAAATACTCTTCTGATAGATCTAAATCTTTCCCTTTAAGGCCTTTCATTCGCCCGAAAAGACGGAGATGCTCTGGTGGAGATAGATTCTCCCAGAGACAATCGAATTACGGACAAATTCCGACATCTTGATATATCTCCATGATACCTTTATCGACTTCAATCCCCTTGATTTTTAGTGATCCATATGTTTTCGGGATAAGCGATGTTAGAATACCAAATGTAGTTGATTTTCCTGCTCCGTTCGGTCCAAGTAATCCGAAAATCTCTCCTTTGTCGATGCAGAAGTTAGTGTTTTGCACAGCAACACAGCCAGAGTCATATTTTTTGATCAAGCCTTAGACTCGAATAGCCTCCCCACCGTCATTCTCAACTCGCTGAAGTTCTTCTTTGACATATTGATCGCCGGCCTCAGGGATCGATTGCATGATCTAAGATTTATCTATTTTTTTTGAAGATATTTTAACAATTAAATGGTAATTTTTTAGAAAGAATCTACTATCTTTCTTTACCTGTGTTATCTCCTTAATTTTTGAGTCCAAATTTCTTCTATTCGATAAGCAGCGTGATTCCCATGAACATCAGTGCACTTCCGATCATAAGTAAACAGAATTGATAGAAGCTCGTGAGAGTTTAGCCCATGTTCTTCTATCCAGGGGTTTGAGGGAAGAGACTCATAAAGGAGAATTGTAGAGCAAACAAAGGACTCAATAAGTAACTTGGAATCTAAGCTAGCCCGTTTAAGATGTCATATGTGTCGGAGCCTGAAAAATGAAGGTAAAAAATGGTAAAATGAAGTAGGAAAAAAATATTAAAAATATGAAAAATCTTACTAATATAATCACTATTGTAAATTGAAAAGATAGGTCCACACAGCATCCATGGTAAAGCATAGATCAGAAGGAAGCTCATGAGTGGAAAGTATTTCAGTGCATCACTGGCTTTCTTGAAGAAGAACCCCCAGAAATATGAGGAAGTTATGTAGGCTGTACCGAAGCTGAGGAGAATGAAGAAAATCTACCAGAACTCATCCATGATATAGTCGAGTTATTGAACGATGCAAAACAGCTCAAAGATCACAATTGTCAGGAAAAATATCAGGTAATCAAACAAGAATGTGCCGATCCAGTATGGTGCGATCTGCAAACGAAGAAATAAGGAATTCAATAATTTTTTATTTTATTATGAATATATCTATGCTTGATTACCCTGCATCCCATGACATTGAGGGCGTATTTTAGGTTTGTTTCTCTCTCCAAGACGGGAAGAGATATGTAAATCGAGGAATTGAAGGTAAACGCTAATACCACGAAGTTACTCATGAATGTGATTTTGAAATAGTTCTTTGCATTTGCCATGTCATCTGGAACAGATATCAAATTGACGATCTAATTTGTTTAAAGGAAGAAAAAAAAATCAATTCAGTTTAAATAATTACAAACTCCTTACCATTGTTGCTGCGACGAGTAGAAATAGTCCAATTACAAACGAAATCCAATTGGTGAAATTCCTGATGGTATAGTAAAACCTTCTCAAGAATATCGCGGTCATCTAATTTACAAAACTGAATGTTGGTGGGTTCTTCAGACAATCTGGCACAGAAATGTCACTGAAATTCGAGAATTCGTTTTTGACTTCAGGTTTCTTTCCGACACCACTCATTCTTCGCTTGTTCTTCTCTAAGAATTTCTCCTCATCCATACCAATATTGACGAACGCATCCTCTAAGCTGTTCATGACAAGATCAATGTTGATTTGAGGGAATTACTCAAGTTATTTGAATAATTTCAGGAAATTCTTCTATTGGGAGAATGGAATCAAATAAAGAACCGTATCAGCAGGTGTCTAAGGGTTGAACTAAGAGTCATCGATAGACGATTCGATGATACTCTTGAGCTGTGGTTTAATGGTGTTCTAGAATTCCTCTAAGTGCTCAGCTTCAACGGAAATTCTCAATGTGTAACCTTCACCGAAGTTCTTTTTAATAAATTAACTTGACCCAACAGCAAGGAGCTTCCCCTTAGCCATGATTGCAATTCTATCTGCGAGAACTTCAGCTTCATCGAGATGATGGGTAGTCAGAACTAAAGTTCGTTTTTCTTCTCTGACGGACTCGAGAATATCCCAGATTGCTCTCCTGCTCAAGTTATCCATACCAGAAGTTGGCTCGTCGAGGAAAACTACTTGAGAGCCACCTATAAGAGCCATACCAAGAGAGAGCTTGCGTTTTTATCCACCGGAGAGTTCTTTAGCGAGTTTGTTAGCTTCTTCATGGGTTGAAGTTTTATCTAGAATATATTTGATTTATTCTTCTAATTCACTACCTTGGAGTCCTTTGATGCTGCCAATGAAATGAAGATGCTCTGAAAATGTCAAGTCGTCGTAGAGGCAGTCACGTTGAGTGCAAAGACCAATGTTCTAGCGAATTTCATCGATGTTATCCTCTAAGTCGTTCTCATACACTGAAGGATAATAATGAAAAAAGAAAAAAATGTTAAAAATAGCAGGTGTTGAGAGGTCTCAATTGGATTTACTTTAGACTTTTCCTCCATCTTTGCCAATCATTCCTGTCAGTAGAGAAATAGTTGTTGTTTTCCCTGCTCCATTATGGCCCAGCAGACTAACAAATTAAAGAAAAAAAGAGTGGTTTATTATTAATATTCTTCATTTTTTTATCAATCATTTGATAAGTTTACCAGAATATATTGGATTCATAGAGTGTGAGGGAGATGTTATTGACAGCTGTGAAATCACCAAAGTGTTTCGTAAGGTTCTTGATAACTACACTTGATGGCAGTTTCTTTTCGTTCGGATATGGTTCATGGAAATCAGCTGAAGAAGTATCGATTATTGCAGATGATGATCTATGAATGCTTTCTTCTTCGTCTTCATCTCCATTATTTAGAGATTACTAGAGACCAGATTGACTGTTGCGGGAGGCCACTTAAATGAAATAATAAAGAATCAAATTTTGAAATGTCTAATGAATGAATAATTTGAATTGTGAATTGAAATCATGAGTATTACTCCTGGATCTACTGGTTTATTTCTTTTTAAACAATCCTTAGATGAAAAACAGTGGATGCTTAGCTACACCATATTCGTTGGGGATGATTTAATCAAAGTAGAAGTACAGGACGATGTACAAACCAGCATCGATAATCAAGAGAATAACTGCATCTGAAGATGTAAAGTAGTTGCTCACTGGTGGAGTCTAGTAAAAAGATGCATCAGAGTTCAGCGAAGCTAAGTAAGAGAGACCTATTGCGCATTAAGGGAAGAGCCCCAGAAGCCAGTAGAATGCCGATGTACTGAAAATCAAAAATAAATATCATTAAAATTACTTAAATTTCTAGGTTCAATTCGTGAGATTTACGTGCGGATTTCTTCCACAAAGATGAGAAACACAAGAAAAATAGGAATGATAGTCAACAATGTGCCTATTTCAGAAGCCATTTTAGTTTGTGAGAAAAGAGTAGAAAGACACAAGGACTGGTGAATAGCTGCAAAGTAATAGATTGGATAACCGATTATCAGCATGCCTGGACTGTCAATGTAAGCCAACCCAGCGACAACAGGAATGATCAAAAAAGTGAACACACTCTGTGGTTTTATGGGAAAATGAAATTTAGAAAAAGTCTAAGAATAGATTCCTAAATATAAATCTTACTCCAATGCCTTTAACGTAGCTGGACGTGATCCACCCACTGATGTATGAGCTCTACCGTAGACCCATAATCTGTTACAGGAAAAATCAAAACCATTTATTTTAATAAGATATTGAGAAAGAATAATTTACCTTTTAAGTTTCTTTGTAGCGCTCTGATTTTTCTTCTACCATCTGGAGTAAAGTAGATCGACTTGAGCCACTGATTGCAAGTGGAATTATCAAAGGTGCCATGAATTATAGTGCACTCAGATACTCTTTAAATTGAAAATGAGAAAAAATAACTTTATAACTAAAAAAATCAATAATCCTTACTGACAAGAAACAGTAGAATCCCAGCGAAAAAAGGGAAACCATTCTCCTTGAGGATATCCTTGTTACGCCAGGAAATAAGCAAGTTCTTCTTGAGAACAGTCTTGAACTGAAGAGAGAAACCCATGTTAGACTTTTCTTTATTACGGTTTGTTTTCTTCTGATTTTTGATTTGGTTTTTAATTGACTATGAGCTTTTCCCAACGCTGCTTCTGATGGCCGATTTAAAGGCGATTGAATTTTGATCTTAGTGATGTGTTTTCCAAGACCTATCTTAGTCTGGGGATTACATTTGTAATTATATCTGAATTAAACAATTGAGGCCTAAATTCATCCTTTTTCTGTAAGATCTACTAAATTCAGAGTAAAGGCTTATGTGGTGAAGTAATATGATTGGATAAAGTGCTGTTTCTAAACCTCCAAGAATCAATGGGAAAATACAACCAAAGTTACCTGGTTTTCTTGAGAACGAACTCATTCCCTAAAACTACTTAGAAATTTTAAGGAGGGGGAGTAGGGAGGGATTTATTTCCCATATGAATACATTATCCTCTCTTTTTGCTGTGCGTTTTAAGTAATTTTCTTTTATATTTTGATTCCAAATGTTCCATGGCAGTCAATTTCCCAAGGAATTCCAATGCATCCTTAGAAAAAACTCATTAATTTCTGTAAATCAGATTCTTTGTGGGGCAGAAATCAAAGCTGGCGAAGTAAGATAAAAATATAATTAACAGTAAGTGAATTTCGTTATCACATTTTTAAGAAGACGGGAGGTATGCAAAATGAATAGAAAAAGCAGGAAAAGTTGCCTTCAAAAAGCCGAGCTTAAAATTATTCTTAGGGATTTTTTATAAGGGAGAAAATGAAAATCTTAAGTTTCCATTTGTCTTGGCACAGTATTTAGGAGATTCAATGGGTTCAATTGATAACTTTGAGATTGACGCAATATCCTTGGAGGAATGTAATTGCTCATACTGCACATATTAATGCCATATTTATTGCCCAAAATCCCCACAGATTAATTTTATTATTCTGGAAATAATATCTATTTCTGACCAGCTTCCTGGGCTCAATTGGGGGCTAATAATTTGATGATTACTTTATTTGAATTTCAAACTAATTCGGCTGACTTATCAGAAATACACAAATGTATATTGATACCTATTCTTAGAGAGAGAAGTTATTCTGTGCAACTATGTAATTTGAGATTAAGAAACTTGTGTCTTAATCAAAGGAGCCTTTTTTTATAAAAGTTATAAATGAGCAACTACAGATTGTGCTGAGGGGGTATTGCTGCAAGGCCATAATAATCTCTTCAATTAGGTCTATTTCTACCATGTTTGAGAGGATTAATAATATAATTGTAATGAGTTTTCATTTAAAGGTTGACTTAACAAAAAGCATAAAAAAGAATCTAATTGAAATAGCCTATTTCTCACAATTAAAGATTTAAAATCCAAGTTTAACCACAAATAAGATCTATTTACACAACATTAAAGTATGCCTAAAGTTCTCTATGGGTGTCCTCGTGTCATCGTAGAATCTAGTGCTGTTGAACCTTCTTGCTTTCATTAACAAATCTCTTTTTATCCTTTGCTGTTTGTATTCCTTACAGCCAGTCCTTGCACTCCCCCCAGTATTAAAATTACCTTAATCTTTAACCTAAATCTGTTCTGAAGTACTCTCGTCAACGAGCGTGTATTGGCAGACAGACAAAAAGATCAATCTATTAAATTCCCCCTACCCATCCTCCACCCACTACTCCCTTACGTTGTTAAAAAACTCAATCTCCTTCAAAAATCAACCTAAATTCAATCTAATTAGAAAGTTAACAAATAAACTTCATTTTCTAGCTAATTGTCGATCCTCTCCCTACAGAATATGTTCCCTTTGCAGAAGCGAACACATTAAATCTCTGCTGGTTGTTTGAAGAAGGCATTTTGCTGGAAGATTCTATTATGATAAGTAAAAACTACAATTAATTATGAGATTCAAGTTTCCTTCTTAAGCTTATTGTTTTTCAATTTATTCAGTAGAAAGCAGTGTGGCTTTTAAAGCTGCTTGAAAAAGAAAAATAAAATGAACATATTTTAGATATCAAAGGGAATTCGTGTAAGTATTTCTCTGTACATCCAGCTGGAACTCCATTCAATAAGGATTCTACGCAATCCATCTAAAATCAAGACTTCCTTTCAAAACTCATCTCAATTTGTCTGGGGAGAGTTGTGAATAATTAAGTAAATTAGTGAAATGTTTTACCACTATTTTTTTTCGATATTTACTAAGTAACTTGCTAGCACACATACACACATTCTTAACTTCTTTCAAAGGTTCAAAAACAGCCTGCCTTACGTGGTTTTACACAAAACTGTGATTTAGAGATGGAATGAAAAAAAAGCGGTGCTTGAAAGAATAAAATCCAAAGATATTTTCTAGGAATTTTAGTTTAATAATGAAAATAACATAACACACACGTACAGAAGAATAACACAATTTCACTAGTTCATAGATATATTAAACTAGCTGAATAACTATTTTATAATTAATTAATACAATTTTTTAGCAAACCGACCAAGTATTAGAGGGAAGGGATACAACTGTTTAGACAGATTTATCTTTCTCTATGGATTAGCACTTTCTTTTCTCTCATCTGTATAACCGAGCAGGAGCACACACACGGCTATTATTTAGCCCATCATTATAGCACACAGCTGCTGTCGTTCCTGATTGTTTCAATGCCGACGAAGTGATCGAATTATTAGTTGTCTGCTTAGTCGCTGTGAAGTACTCCCAACTCTTGATCATCATCGGGGAAGTGAACTCCAGTGTTTTCTGTAATAATAACAATAATACCATTAAGATTATCAATTTCTTTAAAAATAATATTTGTTTTTACCTTGACAGCGTGATATTTTTTATTTTTTTAAGCTGACGAAGTGATGTCCCTGAGAGGTGTGCGTGAATTAGCAGATGACGATGCTAGCTATGTATGGATTATTTAAGTGTATGTGTCTTTGGGTAGATGGCTTTGATGGTTGAGTGCACTCGGAGTATGATTTCGGTTGTTGTTGAGCTGAAGAAAATTTGTATTATTGTTCGATAACTGCATAGATAAGTTGCTCTCCTCAGGGATATTTATGCTTGTGTTGAATCTGTTGTTATTCTATTTATTATCATTCTCATAATCGTCTTCTTCATCACCTTCTTCCTCTTCCTTAAACCTGACAACACCGATTCGCTATTCAGATTATCCTTCTAATCTTCTTGGCTGTCCTGGTGTCTGCTGCTATTCGCATATCTTGAAACTTGCAGATGAAGGATTCAAGCAAGAAGTTAGTATTCTTGAATGATTGCAGCGGGCTGGAGAAACCATCTGCATGCCATACGATAAGAACGAGGAGGATTGATGATGCTAATGCTAGTGTAGGGATGCTATTAATGACAAAGGATCTTTATTTTCTTTATCTTCATCGGGATCATCGTACTCGTGATTGGAATCGGAATCGGAATCGATGATCTCGTTGTGATTTTCAGCAAGGTTGTTTCTTTGAAGATCATTAGTTGATATGGCTTCATCTCGCTGCTTTTCTTCATCTTATTGATAATTTGGGAAAGTAGTTTCCTGTGGAGGATATGTTTCTTCATTGTGGGGGTCGGTTGATTCGTCTTACTCTTGTTATCCTGCTTCTTATGTTTATTAGGAAATCTCCTACTACTGCTGTTACTGTTATCCTTCATGTGACATGATAGTGATGCTATCAAGGGATGCTTCGAATTTATATCTGAACGGCTAAGGAGGTTGTGCTGAAGCAGCAGACAGCTCGTGGTGCTAATCATAGATGGTATTTCCAAATACATCATAATGCACTTCATAAGGTGACACAGTTGATTCTTCACCGTCTCTGTCATTTTATTGAGTGATTCCTTTATTGGAGCACTGCATAGCATTACTATTACTGTGCTCGCCTGCACTGAACAGCACAATCTGGGCATTATTCGTTCCAAATGACACCCTCTTAGCGCTAGATAGATTCGCTGTCTTAGCTGCACTGCATGCAGCAGCAACAACTGAAACTGAAGGAGGTGGATTCACTACTGGGAGAACCATTCCCTTTGTCCATTCTTGTTCTTCAGCGTTTTCTTCATATTTGGAGTGTGATTGGTATCGTTTACTACTGCTTCCCGCACTACTGCAGCAGGTGACAGCAGAATGCACTCGATGGCTGGGTATTAGATACTTTTTCTTCTGCGGAGTCCTCTAGAAATCGTTCTAGAATGCTTCATAGATGTCTTAATAGCTCATAGCAGCTTCGTCTCTACTCATAGGTTTGTGTGTAAGACTGTTCTGGTTTTGTGGAAGTATTTGTTTGATTAGTTTCGCGTGTTATCTCTTCTTCTCTGCTACGCTTAGTGTTTTAACGTTGTTGGTTTATTTGTTTATTTTGTTTTTTTCAAATTTAAGTGTTTTAACTTGGAATTTGAAGCAGATGAGGGTTAACCGTTTGCGCTTTTAAAGCAAATTCTTCCTCTCTTATCTCTAAACTTGAATTCATCCCCCTAAGAAACATCAATCCCCAGATAATCTTCAAAGAACACAATATTTTTTTTCTTTTCTTAATTATCTAAATATCCGCTCTCGCATTCAAAGGAGACACTCCAAAAAAGTCGATTAAGAGAGAGCTGTTTGAATTTGAACGGGAAGACTCACGGGAATACAAGAATAATTATAATTGAATTTGGGGGGGAAGAAATATGCTTTTACATCCAAGAGAGATTTGCAATGAATTTGAAAGAACAAACTGAAGGACAGAGTGATCAAATTGAAAAAGACAAATGAAGAATTAGAAGTCATTTGATGTCTTCGTGTGTGTTATTTTTTTATTTTAGCTTTTTTTCTTAGGTGATATGCTTTTTACTTGGATGCCCTTTTTGTTTTTTGATGTTGAGAATCCGAAAATAGGGTTTTAACATTATGTTCTTTTGCAGAAGAAAAATCCAAGAACATTTAATATTAATATCTCTCTCCTCAGGGAATTACTTTTTTTTGTTTAATTCTTTGAACTCTTAATCCTTAGGGAGAGGGGATTTAATAAACAAAACGCAGATCCTGTAGATAAATGCAGAAAGACCAAACACAAAAGACTAATTCCTTATTAAAGCTATGTCCTTTAATTGGTAGGGAGGAGGTCTACGATATGGACCCCATATCCTTGGAGGAATACCATGAGGAGTTATTAAAAGGTGTCACAGCTTGCGAAAAGAAGGTACAAGACTGTTAAGAGCTCCTGAATGAAGAGACAATCTGGTTGAAGAAATCAAAGAAACTCTTAGAAGTGATCCAACTAGAAATAGAAGAGAGACATGCAGTAGAAGAATTTGGGATGCTCTTGAGGGATTAGTAAATCGAAGACGAGTTCTTTCGGAAGCTAGAGGATTTCAGTACTGTGAGGAATACAATCTATGAGAAAGCAGATAATAGAGTCTAGGATAATCATAAAATAGATGAAAACCCTATCAATGAAGAATCTGACATTGCTGGCAATGCAGTTGATGGATAAGCAAGTCCAAGCAGATTATCATGGGGTCGATTAATGGCGATGAGGAGAAACTAATCGAACGTGTCAGTAAAATAGAAAGGATAATTAGACCATCAAGAGAGTATTTAAGATTTCATGAGGAAAACATTATCGAATACTCTAATTGAACCATCCAATGACAGCACTCGGATCAATCCTTTTGGGAAGGACAGCTCGAAGAATCATAGCTAAGTTAGTAATTATAAAACAATTAGCAACTTTAAGAGAAAAAAACCATCAACATCATAGCATAATAAGCAGAACTCTTTCAAGTAACGCAGTGAAAGTACAGGAAGAGGGGGAGATCGAAATAGATTACTTGCAGTTACAATATTGCCAAAGAACAATCCTCATGAATGGAATAATATTATTAATAATTGTACTAAACCTGTCACTGCTGGGATTGTTGTGGCTGCTGTTACTGCTGCTGTTGTTGCTGCTACATTGGATAATGGTGGTCTTGAAGGAGGAAAAAGTGGGGTTAGCTAAGAAGAATTAAGGAAAAGTGAGATTATTGAGAAAACGCAGTAACAGTCGAAGGAATTTGTTAAAAGAAAGGAGGGATAATTTGATATTGATGATAAGAAAGATTAGGTTGAAATCAAGTAGTCTAATAATACTGGAAATACTGTGTCTTTGGAGAAATAGCAATTAAACTATAAAAAGAATATTGTTAAACAAGAAGATGAGGATACTTTGGAGTTAAAGGAAAGGAACAGCAACATCAATGACAGTAGCAAAGTGAATCATACCAACTAAAACAGCGAAATAAGACAAAATAATAATTTATAAAGTGTACACAGAATCGATTATGGCAATTCTAACAACACCTTAGGAGATAATGGCACTGAGCTAATAACATCGTGCAAACTTTCTCATCAATCGACTGATACTACAGGATCTGTTCAAAGCAGATCTGAGCTAAAATAGACTTCTACTTCTGGTATTGATACTACTTCAACTACATCAGATAGGGGTTATTCTTCTTCTGAAATGTCTAATAATGCAATTTTGAATCAACCTATTATATCTCTGTCTGAAGAAGTGTAGTATCCTCTTCAAAAAGGAGGAGAATCCTCAGAATAATCTTAATCACGTAAGCACTGTTTATCTTCATAATCTACTAATTAAAATTTACCTATTAAAAATATTACTACTACTACTACTTTTACTACAACTCATTCTAATTCTCCTGCTTTTTTTACTTCCAATCCTACTAACTCCCTTCAATAATAATAATAATAGCAATTTCTCTAAGATGTGGATGCTACTACTTCCACCACCACCACTGCTATTCCTCATTCTACCACATCATCTTCTTCTTCTTCTTAATTTTTCCAATAATTCTCTTAATCTTTCTACCCTTAATCATTTGCTTCTTTTTCTGTTTCTGCATCATCTTCAGCTGCATCACAGAATCTCTCTAATAAATTGCGGTTACCTTCTTTACCGCTGCAATACTAGCAGCAACTTCAATAATCCCTTGCATATTTATAATATTCTCCTATTCCTATCTAGCCACAATCTCTCTAAACCTCTTCATAATCATCGCTTTAACAAAAGGAACCTGAAACTAGTGCTTCTTCTCTTGAGTTTACATCATTTCACAAGAAAAATGATAGGAATAGTACTATTTCAACTAATAAACAATAACCCAGAAAAAGCAGAACACTTCTGGTTCTGTCATCTTAATCTTCTACTCGACACAGCAATAACAATAGCAATCTCATTATTAATAGCATCCCATCAAAACATCTCGATAAAATCACATTAACAATCGGTTAAGACTCCGATCTCATCGATTATTCATCCCATTTCACAACGTTTAATGATCTCTTTTCAGGTTACTACTTATCAGCCAATTCCAAGGACGTAAATATCCTGGATATGATGATAGAAATCTATGAGATATTTCGAGAACACGCCATGAAAGTTGACATAAATCCAGCATCTGCACTATCAGCATAACTCTCAAGGATTGCAATCCAAACTGTAAATCCTTCCCCTGCGGAGACTAAATCCCCTATTGAAATTCTTAGAATGTCTAATAAACTTAACATCAATCTCAATGCGTTCCTCCAGAGAAACACGCAATATCAACGCAGTTTGCAACGCGCAAATGATGAAAATCAAGACAAAACAGATCCTCTTTCTGCTGGTTCTTCTTAGCAACCTTATTACCGAGTGGTGAAAAATAAAACTGAAGTCTTTTAAATTGTCTCTAAATCGTTTCTGCGATAACCTTTCAACTGGACAGAACTACCTCATGCCTTGAACCTCAAGTCTTCATGGAATGTCTTGTGGACATGGTCGAAGCCGCAGATTGATTTTAAGAAACTCATCATCTTCCAGAAAGTGAATCATTTCTTATAAAATAAAAACCTCTCTAGGAAGGATCTGCTCATAAAGAATCTGCGCTTGGCGATGAGGTTAGGACCCAAAGCAGCTAAGGAATTCGATATAATGCCGATGACTTACTTGCTACCAAAAGAGTCCGCTGCGTTCACATAGTAGTTCTACGTGGAACAGCACAAAATAGATAAAAGACTGGATGAAGAAAGATACAAGAATGGAGATGATTATGATGAAGAGGAGGAGGAAGAAGAAACAGAACCAATTTAGAATATTTGGATCATCAAGCCAACAAGCTCCTCTCAAGGAAGAGGCATCTTCCTCATTAATGACCTATCCAAAGTAAAAAATAACCCAACAATATTTACATCCCAAGCATCTAACATTTCTTGGAATTTTCTATCTTTTCTTGAGCATTTATCTAACTTTTTTTGCCATTTTGAAGGTAATCTACAGTGAACAGGTGTTAGCACAAAAATACCTTAGCAATCCATTGCTCATCCGTGGACACAAGTTCGATATGCGAATCTACGTCCTTGTGACATCCTTCCATCCATTAGAAGTGTTTCTCTACAAAGAAGGATTCGCGCGACTCAGCAGTAGACTGTTCTCGATGGAAACAAACGATATTGAAGACAGATTTATTCACTTAACGAACTATGCTGTGCAGAAGGAGAATCTCAATTAAGCGTAGAGTATAGGAGGAAGCAAAATGAGCTTGACAATGCTGAGAAAAGAACTCGAATAGCAAGGGATAAAATGGAGTTTAATTTGGAATTAAGTTATCGAAATTATCTTAAAGAGTTTAACCAGTTGTGAAGGTGTTATCGCGCATAATCCGAATAGCTTTGAACTCTTTGGATATGACATAATTGTGGATAACAAGAGATAATGTTGGCTCTTAGAAATCAATGCATCGCCTTCGTTGAACACTGATTATCTCTTAGACGATCTCATTAAGCAGTAGCTGATCGATGACATTTTAGGGATTCTGCAGATCGTTCTATTTGACAGATCTAGATTACTTGAAGTGCTCTAACGCAGAATCTAAGAGCAGCAACGATTTTAATCTGCATTGAATGTTAGGAATAATTCCATCATGTAGCTAAACAGGGATTTAAATTATATTTTGCATAAGCAGAAGATTAGAAAAACAGGTGAGATACCTGAGAAATTAGGCGAATTTCAATAGATTGCACCTTCTGATGCAGCTAAGCGAATACAGGGGATAATTCACAGCTATAAGCATAGCAATAATAATACAAATAATAACAATAAAATGAATAGCATGAATAATACAGCAGCAGCTAGATCAAATCAATAATGGCATCCACAATAATCTTAGAAATGACAGGGAAATTATGAGAAAGTTATTTCTAGCACGAATAAATGATTCTGTGAGAAAATCTTCACAGTATTCTCAATTCCAATCAAGTTGTTTTTACTTTACTTTTAGCTTAGTCCATCTGCTGTTACCTCAAATTAATTTGATAATTATTAGCCAGGAATCTCCTAAGCTAATCTAGGTCTTTTCTCTTTGCTGTTCTTGTCTTTGGATGGGGATATTTGAATTTCTTGAGGATTAATAAGCGTGAAGGCATTGTCTTTTTCATGGCCCAAATGCCACAGCTATGTTAGCAAAGCAAGTTTAATCTCTTGAATATGGACGCCTTTTCTTTAAGATCTATCTTTTTCTCTCTGTTCATCTTCTTGAAAAAAATAATGTCTTTTTATTTTGCTAGCAAACTTTCAATTTCACAAACCCATTTGGGTCAAACTAATTAGTATTTCTTTAGAGGCCCTTTTTAGGAATTGTTTTCAACATCCTTTCCAAGCTCTACACTGCTTCTTTTTCAATATGTACCCTCTCTCTTCATTCCTCCTTGTTTGTGATATCCATAATAAATAAAAGAAAATCTTTTGTAAATGTTTAATTATTTTGTATCCAAAAAAAGATAAAAATGATCATTTTGTTTTTTATAAACCAAACATATTGCTAATGGAAGTACAAACAAGAATCAAATATGAATTAACCAAAGGAAGAAAACTATGCATCTACACAACAGCAATATTATTTTGTTTAGTAGCTTTTTTCAAGGAACACAATTAAAGATTATCTGCTTTAAATGCAGTAAAAGTATTGAAGTTTATTTTTTTCAAAAGTCTCTCTCTGTCTCTGTCTTTTTTCTCACAATCCTTTTCCCCTTCATCCCCACCATCCTGGTCTTGATGGGGAGTTCTAATCAACTGCAGCATGGTTAGATTACTTCACTGGCATGTAATTCACAGGTTGAGCATTTCTTTAGTACAAGTTAGCAATCCTGGCATAGGAATGAATGTTGTTGTTAACATTATGGTGATTCAACAGAGGACTGTTAATGTGTTTGATTTAATTAATTGAATTCCCTCGAGATCGAAGAGGTATCTATTGCTGTTGCTGTTACTGTGAATGAGCATGCCCGATGATAGCGCTTTAAGGATGTACTCCATAAGCAGTGTCATTCCTAGATACAACAGAAATCGTTGGGGAATGAACATACCGTTATTGCTACTGCTAATATGCCTTGAGAGCATAATCTTCATTGTAATTATGATTCCCTTAAGAGTGGGAGCTAGCTGGGAGGATTCTTTTTCGTGGGTGATATTGCTATTGCTAGTTAGGTTACGCAATCTCCTGTAAATAGTTCCTTGAGCTACTCACAATCGACTTGGAGTTCTCGTATTTATTAATAGGATTATTGTTGTTGGAACTAGGGAGGATTTCTGAGGTATTGATGTTGTTGTTAAGAATGATGCTACCATTATTCGATAAAAGTTACCCTTAACCTTGCTTTTGTGAAATCAAGGGTAAGACGGTGTCATTCCCTTCATCATCCCTGTCTTCTCCAGTGAAGGAAATGCAGTCAGGGAGGCTGTTTTTATGGCTAACAACAGATTTGATTCTGTTCATTTTAACTGACATGAATCTCGCATTCTTCCTTTCGATGACTTCAGCATCCCCTTCATGATAGCTTTTGTTCAATAATTCCTTGTTGTATTGCGGCTTTGGTAGTTTTTCACGGAGTTATTTAAGGTTCTTCGGCATTTTTATTGTTCCCAGAAGATCACTTGGGTTTAGGGTGTTTTCCTTATCAAGCTGCTCTTCAGCAGTCTCAGCAAGAAACTATGTGTTCCTCTTGAGTAAGATATTATTCAGAAGCTAACTAACTGAAGGTCTAGCTGAGCTATTCACCTGCAAGCACAGGGAAATGAATTTCTGGAGATCAGTGGAGTATCTTTAGGGAATTCTCTCAAAGACACCTTTTTAAATTTTCTTATATAATCCTTCCATGTCTTTTGCTCGGAATGGAGGATTCAATGCTGCTAACTCGTAGATAATGCAACCAAATGACCATAAGTCGCTAGAACTGTCGTAAGGCTCATCGCGCTAATATTTAAGGGAAAAATTATTTTAATAAAAAGATAAATAATTTTTGAAAATCGTTGCTTTTGATAATAAATTATGAATTTTTCGAATCAAAAAAAGTAAGAAATCCATCCCTGCCAACTCATAAATATCATGAAAATCAATATTGCAATTTCGAAAGTTTAGTTCTATTGATTTTTTTTTTTGCTTAGCCTTGCTTTGGGGTGTTTTATTCGTTAACAAATAATTCAAGCTTGTTAATAATACAAAACAAAGCAATATCAATCAATCTTTCAGCGCCACTTACTCCCAACTGACCTTATCATTCAAATTATATTTTTGTTTGGTTTTACAGTTAATTAAAATACTACTTTGGGTGGTTTCTTAGATTTTTAAACTTTTTTTGTTTTTAAATAGCAAAATCTTGACTTTTTTATGAATTTTTTTTGAATATTAATAGATCATATCATCATACCCAAACTTCAGGAGAGGCGTAGTATGGTGTGCCTGTTTGAGTGTAGACCAACCCTCTCTTGGCGACTTTGGACACATTCAAATCTCCAAGTTTGTATTCATCACTTTATGACGCAAACACATTCGCACACTTCAAATCACGATGCAGAATTTTCTTCGAGTGCATTGCTTTGAGCCCTCTGAGCATATGAAGCGCAATAACCCAGATTTCTTCTTCGGGGATGGACATGGTTCGTTTTTTGGCAGTTTCTATTTTCTTGGCTAAATCACCGTTTTCTGCTAGTTCCATAATAATACATAAAGAATGGGAAGTCTCATCGAAGAAAGCGTCTTTGTATCCAATCATGTTAGGATGAGTGATGCTGGCAAGAATCCTGATCTCATTCAGGGCGTTATCTTTTTCTTTTTCACTTAAGCCTTAGAGCTTCACTTTCTTCAAGGCGTATTCTTGGTTATCGGAGATCCTACGAACCTTGTGGACACTGGAATAGGATCCTTCACCGATTTTCTGTAAGTTTATGAAATCCTTCAGGGACATCCAGAACACAAAGAGGAGATTATGATGATGATAATGGGGAGGCTTAGAAAAAGTGAGTGAGATTCTAGCTGTTGTTTTTGTTTGAAATCCTTTGGATTTATTTATTTTTTCAATTTAAACTTTTCTTTCTTTAATTTTTGTTTGTTTTTCAGTTTGGTTTCAATTTCAATGTTATCATTTCAATTTGATTCAGACAATCACATATTCATAAGCTTAAATGATTCCCTTCACTCATATTTTCCCGTTGCGAAATTGTATTTTGGCATGATTCTTTTCATAAATTATCTAGTACAAAGAAGTAGTTTATTTTTATTAACCTAAGAGAAATTCTCATTTTAGTGTTGTACTATCATCAGCTTTATTCAATTTGATCAAATATCATTGAAAAAATTGACATAAAAAAGGATAATAAATCAGGTAGGAGATTGATAAAAGAATAGAGAAACAATAAATTATTGATGTAGTTTATGTGACAAAATCTTTTTTTTATTGCATGCGAAAAATATCGCGATCCATACTGTAAAAGTAACAATTTTGAGTGAGACTAATAAATATTGAATTTGTAATCGCTTCTTCAATAATGTTCAGCGATTTGAAAGAAAAGTTTCTTAGTAAAACTAGTTTACCTCTGATTATTCAGATATTGAAGGAGTTTTTTTGTTGAATAGAAGTACTAAATGACTTCATTTTCATTTACTGTCACATCTTTGTCGGTAGGGCGCTCAAATGTGGTAATATTTGGAGACAATTAAAGGACGATCATTTTGATTTGATGGGAAAACAAGAATCTACTTAATTTTTCAAGTTGAGGGTCATCCTTAAGAAGTTCTTAGTCAAGAGTAACGATCAAGTAATTTTTAATGGAGCGCTTGATGCTAAGATGAAAATGCTTTCTGTCAAGCTTTAAAAAGGAAGTGAAAACTCCCCTAGAAGGATTCAGTTATGTATCATCTGAAAAAATATCCTTGTGGTAGTTTTTTTGGTATTTTAACTTTTTGTTTTTCTTATCTGAAGCTTCTAGTAATCTTTGCTCAAAATAGGAAGCTCTTATCTTTGCATTTGTTTGACTGCTATTGAAGAAGAAGTTCAAAAGAGCGTTCTTAATGCAAAAATGGAGTAATTTAGAGTATTTCTACTGGAGTCTGTATTACAATTAGTCAATCTAAATAGAAGGTATTGTTGAATTTGTAAGAGGCTGTTTCAATTAAATTAACACTTCTTCTTGTTCTTCAGAACTTTTAATTATTGAGCTTTTCCTATCAAAATTACTTTTTTCTTGTTTCTTTTTGGTGTCTAGATCCTTTTCACAATCTTCTCGAAAACAATATTTTTCTTCTTCTTCTTCAATGGAGCACTCCATTTCTTCTTCTGACACTTTAGCAAACGTATTATACAGCGCCTTGAATATACCTTGTTAATTCGTTCTGAGGAATTTACAATTCGTCATACTTATCAAAGATTTGCAATATTTATCTTCAAAATCAAACCTTAAAAACCCAAAACAATCATCATTTTTTTTCAAAATTATCTCCAGAAGTTCCTCGGCAAGAACGACGGAACTCTTAATCTCATTTCGTTGACTACATAAGCTAAGTAAGCAGATCTTGTAGGTCCTCTCACTGTTGAGGATGCTAATTTCCTTTTGCAGAGAATCCTCTTTAATTTTGAATTCCTGGAAAATGTTTTACAATTGCTTGAAAACTAAATCTCTGATGGAATGCTAAAAACACTGCTAATTCTCGATATTCTCAGTCAACGCTAACCCCGCTTGATAATATTTATTTTCTTTGATAAGAAACGCTGCTTAACATAGAGCCGCATAGCTCGTTAAAGCATCGCAAGGGAAATCATAGGATTCATCGAGTTATTGGAGTTAACATACTTTATTAGGAAAAATACCTCCTATTACTGATAAAGGAGGATCTAGGAGTTATTGATTTGATTCTTCTTAAGGTTCCAGTAGAATTAATTCACTTAAGTTATCCTTGGAAAGACCGATTTAGGATTGCTAATGCTCAGAAAAAGAATTGATTTAATCTGAATTTAAAGACATTTTTTTATTATTTAATCGTTAGTTATGATGGATCTATTGCTAGTGAAGAATGAGAGAATCGCGATAAATTTAGGTAGGATATCTGAGGCTTCTGTTTTCATGTGAAATAGCTGGAGCTAGATGGATCATATTCAAAGTTCTAGCTGAAAATGAAGCTAGAGACTAGAAATACAAACAAATTCAAATAACCAATAATTTTGATAAAATTCACTTGGTATTTATTACATCTTCAAAGTCTCTGTGTTTCTTTTTATTAATGGCTTCTTGATGAGTATCAAAACTCTCTACCTCTTTGGGATTCTTCTGCATCTCACAATAAGTTTATTATTTCCTAGTGTAGGTCTTCTTTTTCTTAGATTTCTTTTTCCTGATCGATAGGAGATTATTGAAAAGCTGGTCTTGTGAAAAATTCTTCTCTAAATTTACTGTAAAAACGATCAATAATTCAATGATAAAACACAGAATTTATGGATAATTTTTCCACTTTTCTGTTTACGTTATTTCATAGATGATTTGCTCATCAGAGTACTTTTTGCTTCGTAATTTGCTTTTTTCTAAGCTGCCTCTGATACTATACCTTAGCCACGAATCTATTAAATAAGGATATTATTTTCTTGATCACGTTTATTATCTTATCGTTTTTTAGACTCCAGAAGATACATTAACAGCTCATAGTTCTGTTTTGCTGGAATATCCAGATTCAATTCTAATTGAATTTGTATTAGAAATTGCAAGAGAAGGATTGCTCGACCGAAGGAGTAGTCCAATGATCGATTTATATCAAACAATTCTTAAAGCAGAACTAGAAATTCCTCATAAAATGGGCACAAGAATTCTCCAGAGAAATTGAGAAAATATTCCAGAAGACACTTGAAATAATTGAATTTTCTATTGAATAAATTCTCAAGGAGGTGTATCTTGGAATGGAATTCATTGATAAAACTGCCAGGTTCTTAGAGGCTTTTTTGAAGATTACCTCTGATGTTGTCCTTATCAAAAATGCCTAAATGTTCTTTTTGATATGGATTATTCGTTTAGCATTTCAATGCCTCCGCTTCCCCTTCATTTTTACCTAGTTTACCCTATAGAGTAGGATACTAATATGCCTCTAATTCCTCTAACTAATGATCGGAAAATTTTTATAATTTTTCCTCTTATTTTCCAAGAGTTTTCTACAAATTCTTTTTTATAATAATCTCTTTAACCGAACCCATTTCATCGTTATTCAAAGGCTTACTGGTGTCTTTTTTCCTTACAATATCACTCAACATATGCTTCTTCATCTATGTCAAGATACTTTGACGGGTTATTCTAGATTCTCCTTCTTTTTCTTCTTCATATAATTTAAGTTAAATCTTCGAAAGCACAATGGCTTTTTCATAATGCTGCAATGCTTATGTATGCCTTCCTTGAAAATAATGAATATTGCCTATGTTATTATGGCAGATTCCCATCGATGCAATGTTTTGAAATTTCTCAAAAAAAATGATTTATTCGTTGAGATTTAGAAGCATTTACGAAGGATCTTCCTTTAAAAGATCTCTTGCAGTGAAGTTAAGAAGCCTCACAAGATTGCTGAATGTTTCATAAAGGATCAATGCTTCTTCAGATTAAAACAAACAATTGATTTCTTGAATGGAGGAAAGTGGCTGATTTGCGTTCAATGTTAAAGAAAATAATTCTTTTGCTTGACTTGGATCGAGGTGCATTTCTTTGAAGATGTAAATCAGCCTATCGATGGGGGTCTCAATATTCTCTGAGATTTCCTTGGAAATCCAGAATACATAAAGAACCATGAATAAAATGAACAGACCAAAAGAAATTGATACTACGATAATCAGCTTCTCTAGAATGGCTTCTAGTTGAGCTGTCGTTTTCATGAGCTTGGTTTTGGATAGAATATCAAGAATTAAGTAAACTTGCTGAGTGTTTACAATGCGATTGGAGGAGAATGTTGAAGAATGCACTCCACTTGTTTTCTGCTAATCAATAATACAAATCGAACTTGCAATCATGAAGAACTCCTAGCCTTCTCCATCGAAAAATGAAATGGTCATTTGATAGTCATAAAGTTCCATGAGAATATTCGGGGCAGAAATGCCAGAAGTTATTATTTTTTTGGTACCGAAATTCGACTTAATAAATGTAGATACTTATTCGCTAGTTTCATCAGTGAGACTGCTAAGAAACTAGTCCTTTAGAGTGAAGATAACAGAGGTGTTAAAAGTTGAGTTCGTATCAAAAATGAGTTTATTAGAAAATGGATCTAGGATGATTTTATGAGAATAATCTTGAATATAATTATCAAAAAATCGTTAAAGCCCATTTAATTCTAGGAATAAACAGTTTAAGCCCAAAATTGCATTAGGAAGTGCAGATGAACTGAAATCCTTCTGTGTTTTACATATTATAGAGCAAGGCTTGAAGGACTTTATTTCTCCTACAGAAATGAGGAAAAAATCAGGGGAAAAAATGGTCAGATACTACTGAGATTTAGCATATTAGTACCAGACACGACATCGCAAATCATATGTGAATTTATGCGCCACACAAGGGAGGTCATTCTCAATGATCTACAAGGTATTATTGATAAACACGAAGACTTCCGTTCCATCGTAATCAAATCCTATTCCTCGGTTCAAAAGATCAAGATTTCTGCCGATGTCAGAGCTCGAATAATTATTATAATAGTTGATATAATCAAGTGGTCGAGCAAGGGCATCAAGTGCTGCTCCTGCTAAGATACTTTTGTATGTCGTTGCACTTAGCATTTGTATGTCTGACTCATCGGAATTGTACCTACAAAAATACCAAAATAAATAAAATTTTAGATGAAAACTAATCATTTTTTCCTAATACTTTTCTAATATTAAATCATTCTTTGGTATGACTCAATTCTTACCATGTGGATACTAGAAATTCATTCCTCTTCGCAATCGCTGTGAGTTCTGCACTTTCTTAATTCAAAAAAGTGAGTTCAGTGTTCATTATGGGTGGATTAAAATCCATATTCAGTTAAACTTCTCCCATCATTATTCTCGAAAGCAGCTCGTTCATCACAAAGAGGTTCCATGGGATATATTGCAGCTTCAAACTGATCGAAATTGCAGAAGCAATGTTGATTTTCTTTTCGAACATGATCTGATTCGTGTAAAGTGTCTACGCAAAATTTTTACCATCATTGATAAGGAGTATCAAGGACGTGATGAGAACAGCTAGAGAAACAGCCAGCACAAGCAGTATTGGGATTACAATTGAGAAAAACAGCTGTCTGCGGAAAGCAGGCATCCAAAAAGCAGAGGGCAATAAATATCTCCCTCCTTAGAGCTTTTTAATTTTGGGGGAGGATGTTTTGTGCTTTTTGTTTATTTTTTGGGGTATTATTTGATTAAATATTAGCGCCTCAGAGCTTGAAAAAATCGGATATACAATTCAAAATACAGAAAGCTTCCATAACAGAACTAATGAGATAACAGAAACCAATAAGAAAAGTCTCACTTCTTTGTTAAAGGTTATTGGATTTTTTTATACACAAAAATAATTAGTCTTAGTTGTTTTATTGTAATCGAGTGGATAAATTAATTTACTGGAGTTTTGCTTTCAAAGGGTTAGAGAGATAATGAAATTAATGCAATGAGCTGGGGGATTTTGTTGTTATTTAAAAAAAAATTTTATTATCTTTGTAAATTTAATAATTATGCTTTTTTGATAATAATAATAAGGTTACAACTGCTGGTAAAGCACCTTAGAGTCATCTTCTTCGGAAATTTTCATTAAAAAACAAATCAAATAACCCTTGGTTTTTCATAATTATTAAATCAACAAAATCTTCAACAAAATAACCAATTGTCTTACTTTTCTGACTTCCCCCTAAAAACCCTTAATATTTGAGTAATATTCCTTTATTTTCAAAATCAATAGCTCTGCATGATAACCACTATGCAGCCCAAGAAGAAGCGCGTTTAAAAATACTCATACATAAGGGGGAGAGTGTTCACAAATGGTTTGTCCCTTTTGTTATTCAAAAACAAAAGGAGATTTTCTTCTGAGTAGAAGAACTAAATGACAAGCTTCTAATTGTAGTTCGTGCCGTTCTAGAACCGTCTCTCTTTGAATTACTCTTCCGCCCCTAAATGAAGCACAAGTAATAGAATCGAATGGTAGTACAAGCATCGTGTAAGAGACTCAAATCGATAATCTTAAATCAAGTTGTTTTCGTCTGTTGATACTACTATGAATCTTTCATATTTAATTTAATCAAATTGTCTGTATTCTTTAGTCTGGCCACATGCTTCTTTAGTTTTCCTAGCTTTTTATAAGATTTTATTCATCTCAAAAGATTTCTCTTCAAATAGAATATCCACAATAGCTTTCCTCACACTTAAGTGAAATGCTCTTGTGTAGGATTCTTTTTATTTAGATTGACTTAGCTTTTCAGTTTGAATCTGATGATTGAAACACTCATACGACGACTGAATTCTTGGTACTTTTTCTTAGTGTGAAGGAGAAGGTTCCGAAGTGCAAATTCTTCTTTTTATTTCATTTGTAGCTTATTTTTGGAAATTCTCCTGCTTTTCAAATTTGGAGCTTTCAAGAACTGGTAAAAAAACAGGTTTACTAAACGATACAAGAGAAGAAGGTTGAATAGTCATAGTGTTCTCAGATAATTTCGTTTAACTATTTTCAATGAAGGTTTCAAAATAATCTTAAGCTTAGTGCTATTATTGATGTTGTAAGTTATCAGTAAATCCATCTTATTCAGTGAGTTTAGGATTGGAATTTTTCTTGAAAAATTGCAAATAAGTTTTCTCAAAATCAAACTACTCTACTGGCGGGTAAGGTGATTCTTATCCCATAGCTTTTCCTTTACCGTTGAGGGAGAAGAGTGTGAGTTCTTGTGAATTGAGATTGCTTGGATGGATTTTTTCTATCTCGTCATCCTCATAAAAACTCGAATCGTTCAGAAAACTAGCTCCTCTGCTTCTGTCTTAAGAGACTGAGAGAATTTAATTTCGAGTCATCGATAGATTCCCTTGATCTTGAACAGAAGTTTAATGGATTAGGTTTATGCTATTGTTGATGTTGGTTTTTTCGTTCAAGCTAAATTAGTTTCTAACAGATATTTCTTGAATTGTTGTTGCATCTTTTTAGGGCAACTTTGATTAGTTTTTAAAGAAACTAACATATCCTGACTTCGCAATCTAATAATAATTATCATCTTTTACCTTTTCAGAAGCAGCATCATATTCCAAGTAAACTCTTTTCATTTGATTTTTGATTAGCATGGATTATTTCGATATGGACATTGATGAAATCACTGGGATTTCCAGACTCACATGGAGATTCTTCCTGCAAGAAATCAATCCAAATTTATCTTGCTCTCTGTTGAGAACTTCACGGATGAGATCCTTGCAGAAAACATAAGTTCTCTTTCGATTTGCAAGTCTGGAGCAAATTGAAACTACAGCGATTTTAAAGAATATATTCTCATTGAAGGATTCCTGGAAGTCCTTCAAATAATCGCAAGGAATATCTTAACTCGAAAATACCTGAGCGATTTTTTGAATATGGATATACCGCACATGGGACATGTAGAATTAGCTGGATTCGAGATCTTTAGTCAGAATCTCAGCAGCTTCATAGAATTTGGAATTTTTCATAGCATACTCTGCTTTTATTAAAGACAACTGGGTTGAAAGCACGTCGGGGAAGAATTCATACCGTGCTACAATCTCGTCGCTTAAAAATCTTCTGACTTTATATGGATTCAAGGACTTACTTGAATTTCTGTCATGGTAGCAAGCAAGTTCGTTGCCTTTAGTGTCAAATTTAGTTGGAACTATGGAGAATAATTGTTATTTTTTGTGAATAATTTTCTTTGAAGGTGACCCATAAAACTCTTATCTTGATGGTAGTCTTGTAATCAAGGCATGCGAGGATTGCCGCTTCATCAGAAGATTTTCGCTTTCTCTGTGAGTTGGCTTTCGTTCGTCCTTGATATTAGCTCGAAACATCTCCTGTGTGCAAGCTTTACTGAAGCTGATTATTAACACCAAATGTATGAGAAAAAGAACAAAAATATTGTTGAGTTTATCATGTTTTACTTAAAATATTAATGATTTGATGGCATTTGTTTGTCAGAATCTATCACTAGAGCTTGATTTGAAAAACCAATGGAAACTTTCTCAGATTCTATGATGTTGTTGTTATTGTTAATGGAGACTGATTTTGGCAGCACTTTGTTTTTTTAGTTGCTTCTATTAGAATTATCGATTTACATAGGCGAGAATACCTACGATCCCGAATCTTTGATTGATAGATACTGTTTCTCAAATGACTTGATATTTCGATTATTTGCAGGACCAAGAGGTAGAAGATTCTGTTCTTTCCTAAAAATGCTTTTCCTTTCCTTTGGATATTATTATTATGGCTATTGTTATGTGAAGTTATCATCCAAAATGGGGATTGTAGTCGCTGAGGGAATCATGGTTAATGGAAAACACAGCGATTTTATTTCTGATAATGGGTCTAATTTCGGGCTAATTTCTTCCAGAAGTTACTTGCACTACTCAATCACAGCATTTGCTTCATCTAATTGATTCAAATCGAGTTTCAGTGATGCCTTTAGTAGCAAAAGCTGCAATAATCTAGCTCCATTGGAGAATTCCAGATATTTTTCCAGTGTCAGCAACTCAGAAATCAAATCATTTACATGATGCAAAGCACTCGCATCAAACGGCTACTGAGTGCGGGAATAAAGTGGATCTTCATTGGGCATGGTTTCCAAGTGAATGAGCAAATAAAGCGTAATAATATAATCGTATTTCCTGTTAAACAGCTTGAGGCAAAGTGTTTAAAAATGATTCGATTCTATTTCAAGCAGCTCTTGTGTCCCTGGAGCGAAGTGTTTCCTTTAATTATTAAAGATATTTGGGAGGTTTTCAGTGTTGTTATTATTATTGCCTTAAATCAAAATAGACTGTGCATGGTCTCTTTTCGATTGAATCGATTATTATCTTGAAGATCCTCCACCTGGAAGTGCAGTAGACATTTTATTATCTTGATATTCATCCAATTCATACTTAACCTGCACAATAGAAGCTGAGAAATGCTGTAGCGCTTCCAAGAACCTTCCTCGATTGAAATGTATACAAGCTATATTATTATGGCAGACACCTAATGCACTGTGGTTCTAAAAAGATCCAAAATATGACAATTAATCAGCGAGATTTATCAGCGCTTTTGTTTGAGCTTCGGGGGAAAGTCTCAGGACCTTTTAGTTCGCAGCTGTGAGTATTTTGAAGAGCCCTTTAAAACATAAATACAGCTACTAAGTATCCCAAGAAAGAAAGAAAACTTTTTCATCGAGTAACGGGAGGATCTCATCTGGGGCGAGCTGATTATTGTTGTGATTGCTGAGTCTGCCACTGGAAGCTAAGTCTTGCTACTTGAATTACTGCATAGTGTCCATATTGCTACTTTCACATCGATTTGTTTTGTTGATTTCGAGAATTTCTTGGAGATTTTTCAAAAAATCTGTCAAGTGTTTAATTGGTTTATTGAATTGTCGGGAGATAACGAAGGAGTAAAGTATCTGGATTAAGCTAAATAGGATTACAACGATGATTACACTCACGCCAGTTAAATTAATTGATACTCCAATGTTGGTGAGTTATTTATCTGCAAGCTAGTTGACCTCCGCGTAGGAGATCACATTTGCGAAAATATATGCAGAAGAAATGGTATACCCTGTGCTGTTGAGATTCTTGCTGATTGAGTAGACAGTCTGGAAGAGGATCACGAAGGTTTATCCGTTCTCAGAGAATTAGAGCTAATCGATATTAGAGGAAGTGTCTAAGGTGAGGAGGTTAATTGATGGAACTTGCTTAGCTTTGGAGGCTTAAATGACTTCTTTTAGTTTTGCTTTGATTTTGTTAGCTGTTTCGGATGAGTATTTCGAGAGGACTGTTGTTTCTAAGGAGAAAATTGATGAAGAACTATTGGATTCTGTCTTGTTATTCTATTTATAATAATAAAAGAGTTTCATGGTAGTTGGCTCAATAAGAAAGAAGTTTGATGTTGAAGAACCCAGGTTCTCGCTGAATATCTAGAAATTAAGAGTCTAGAATAAATTGCATATTACATAATCATTCTCTAAATCTAAAGATCCCTACGAGTGCTGACAAATGAGTCCTTAATCCGATTCAAAGAGATTATTGACATCTGTGATTGGACTCATAGAGACGGCTTCATTTTATTAGAGTGAAAATCTGTACCATGGCTGAGAAGTTGAATCAAAATCGAAAATCGATTGACCAGTAGATTATTTATATTGATCAACCATTTGTGAGGTGAAAATAAACCCAGTGGAAGCTAGCATTCCATCTATCTCATAGCCGATGAAGATCTGCTGAATCCCTAGGCTAGGACGCGATTTGGAGAATTATCCAGAAGAATTTAAACTTTAAAGTTAGACGGCTCGTGTTAAAGCTGCTAAAGAAGATGTACTTTGCAGGTTTAGCGTGCCAGTTGGACTCAATCCTGAAACAGAGGTGGTGTTCTACTAAAGCCTGCAAAGGAGATAATTTAAAAAAAAACATTTATTTTTCAATTTTTTACTGATTTTGGGGGTTATTTCACTCCCAAAAAGAAAACATTATTTTTCTGTTAATTCAATGAAAAATTATCTAATTTACCACACACTCGTTCTCAAAGGTGTATCCTTAAACATTCTTAGAAGCGTTGGTTCAGCGAGATTTTTATACAATTCTTCTTCGTTAATAAGTGAAGGAACATAAGATTTATTCAAATCTACCATTCCGCTTCGGATCTTCTCATTCATTCGATTTATTATGAAAGTTGTCCAAACAATATGCTGCACGTTCTATCTAATCTAAATAGCGACTGCGTTGTTTATCTAAACAGCTGTGCTGAGCGAATTCGTGGAGGTAGTATCTTTTAACTCTTGAACTAAATCTGAGCTGATTCTCCTCACTTAATTTAAGATAACTGAAAGATACGCCATAGCTAGAAGGTTCGGAACTAGCATAATCACGAGCAACCATGGGACAGCACACTTGCGAGGTTTCCCTGTTGAAGATGAAGGATGTTATGGAGGTTTCTTTTTCTTATGCATACTAATCCCTCTCTATCTTTTTTCTGTCTTGTTTTTCTTTCCTTAATTTAAGAAAAAAAGAACCTTACAAATAATATTTCAATATCTCTCAGACTCCACTTCTCCGATGGATTTGCTGTTGTCACTGGGAGGTTTGTCTGTCTTCTAATTATCAGGAGTGTTAGTGCAATATGCTTACTTGGCCTAAAATAAAAAAAAACAAGGTAAAATAAAGAAACTTTGGGAATGTATTATTATTTACATAAAACTAACCTTTTAAACCATTTGATTACAGAGTATTTTTAAAGAGTTTAAAAAGAGATTTTTATTAGGGAGTTAGCTACTTCCTCTGATGGCAATTCAAAACCTCTAATATATTTGAGTGGTAAAAGGAATATCCTTGAAAGTTGCAAGTTACCTTGGATTGAATATTTTAATGTTTATATTTTATTGTTTTAATGATAGTTTGAGCAACATGTAATTATCAAAATGATAACTTCACTGCTTTTCGCTGAAAAAAGTAATCTAGATAAAGAAAGGAGAAGTTTCTTCGTTTAGATGGTCAGCTTTACTTATACTTTTTATGCATTATTTGGTTATTATTGAAAATTCAAATTTTAGATATGGGGGACTTAATTATTTTTGATATTTTTTTCTAATTTTTTAGGAAATTTATCCTTTGAAAAAAGGGTACTTTTGATATTAATTATTTGTAAACATAATCTGTAATCTATGTAAAGGTACCAAAAGGTTTAGTATTATTATTATTATTATTTTTAATAAGTTTCTTTCGTTTTTTCTTTCCCTTTTGAAAAACTTATCTTTTTCACATCTGATCCATGTTAAGATTAACGAACACACACTCTCTCTCTTTTTTCCTCTCTTAAATTCGCCATTCAAAAGTTCTTTATTTTTCAATTGATTTTCTTAAGAAATCTGAGGAAACTATGAATGAGATCCAGTTATTGATAATAAAACAACCCAGTAATGATGTTTCTCTTTATCTTTCTTGTTTCCCTTAAATATTAATTAATTAATGCTGTTTCTTCACTCCTTTACTTTAAACAACAATATTTTTCTATTAATGTGTTTTAGATGACTTAGATTATTAAAAATAACATGAATCTGTAGTATTCCAATAGATATTTGCTATTAACTTGTTGATGAGAGAATAATCCATAAATTATTCTTTTTAATTGGATTCTCAAAACGCAGTAGCAATATATAAAATACTGAATAACTTATAAGAATATATATATTCGAATCATCGATTTGAGTGGTAGGAAGAAAGATAAAGGATAAATGTAATAAAATAATGAACCTTTGTTTTTGATTTGTGGTAAATAAAGGGTAACAAAAAAACAAATAAATAAACCACTTCCAAGCTGTCAAAAAGTATTATTTCTCAAAGGAATTACTATTCAAAAAGTATTTTTTGACTAAGAGAGAAACAAGCTAACGAACAGTTTAGAAATATAATTAAATGTGGTTTCTAAAAGTTTTTAGATTGAAAAAAAGATACATAATATTAACACAAAACTAATTAAAAACTCAATTCAAAAAAACATACACATTTTAATCTAAATTAATTCACTTTCTTTTCCTATGTTTTGTTTGAGAAACATTGCTGGGATTTATATTTCCATAGCCAAATTAAAGATCTGAATGTAAATACTATTTGTGCTTTACGTCTGCCAATGCAAACCCGTTTTCGAATTCCATCATATTTCTGTTAAATTCCTTTTCTTATTGTTTCAGCGCGATTTTAACTTATGTGAACTTGTTCCCTCTGAGTAGCTCATCTTCTTTTAAAATTAGATTATTAGCATGCTTTCCAATCTGCGGTTTCGGAATTGGGTACCAATTTCAAGAAAAGGAAATTTTATGTAGAAAAAATAAGAACATCACCGTATGATGAAGCTTAAAATAAACCCTGTTCTGTTGGCTTTGAATCCTATTTTCAGATAAAGTTTGATCTGATCTTTTATATCTAATCTCAAACTTAACTTCTGCATTGGAGCTAAGTCGTATTTCTCATCGAGACTTTATAGATTTAAGCATTTGATGAAGGATTTGGTATTGATCACTAAAATTGGCTTTTTAAATGGCTAAACTGAAAGATTGTCACCACCTTAAATTGTATTTGTTCTATCGGAAACTATGTCTTCGTCCCACATTCAGCTGAAAATACACACTTTGTTTGATAAGCCTTTGATTTAGATCAAATCTTCTTTCCCACCCAGTTTCATTCCTAGCCATTCTTTCTTTTAACTCAAACCAAGTCTAGAGTGCAGCAATTCCTACTTATCTAAAACAATTACTACCAAATAAGCAAGGATTTTAGCTTCTAAGCATTATTTGAATATGAATTAATTCTAAGGAATGTTAATATGGTAAAATAAATGTCTTGTTTCAAAAGATTTCTTTTATCAAGAATTCTGGATATAGATATCCTATTAGAGAATTTTGAGATGAATAAAAAACCAATATTCTACTATTAAGTATTCATTGGGATGTGAAGAAGAAAATGTTCTTCATCATAGTGAAAATCTCTAAAGATGATATTGTGTAAAAAAATATCAAAAATTAAAGAAACGAGATAATTTCAATAATTTTTTTTTTTAGTTTTTTACTAGACAGGAATGCTCTTTTTCAAGGCATTTTTAATTTATTTCCAGATTGAATTTAAGACCATCTAGGGATATTGCTTTTGTTATTTGAATTTAAACTCAATAACAGATAAGTAATTTTCCTTGATGGTAGCACATAATTCTTGAGGGTCAGTTGTTTAAGACAAATAGATTTATCTTTTCTGATTACAAAATAGTTTAGTATTCATTATCTACGGTATCAATATCACTCAGTTTCTCCATTAAAAGAAATAATTTGAGGTTAATGTTCTTTAATTTAAGTACAAAATTATTCTGTCTCTTTATCTGAATATTTTTTAGCTTGATTTCTGATAATTCAAAAACAAAATATAAATACACATTCTCTTTGATTGCCCTGCCTTTAATTGTCAAGTTAACTGTTAATAAATTAGTTTTTGTCATTAGATGTCTTAATTCAGTGAATCTACTTTGTATCTTCATCATATAATCTCCTTGAGATCTTTGACTAATTGTATAATATCTCTCAATGAAATCTTCAGCATCTGGCAAGAATTGATTAAACTTCAATTCCTCGTAAGATAGATTGCTCATACAATAAAAAATACATTTTCTTTCAATTTATTCTATTAAAAACAATAATTACAATTCTTTTAACCAAATGACCTCTATTTCATAGAAGATCTTTATCTTTTCTTCCTACTCAATCAAAAACGAATAAAGAATTTGAAAAGGCACTTTGGAGATTTTCAGTTAAACTAAATAAAGATGATAAACCACATTTTCTCAAAATATTTGTATTTTTGTTTGATAATTCCTAAAATTAATCCATCTAAATCACAGGATCTAACATCAATCTCCGTGTAATTCTTGTTGTTTGTTTCCCAAGCTAGCATAAATATCAGTAAGGAAATTTCAAATGGTTGTGTGCTTAATTAATTGGAGCATGAATCAGTTCCCTCACATTCTTGAGTTGGGTAAAGTTCCTGTCTCAATATTCAGTAATATTCAAAAAAGATCTGTATCTGCATTATTTGATTTCCAAATAACTCTTTGATGCAGAAATAGTTTATCGCAATGCAGATTTTTTCATACCTTTCTTTCTCTTCATTTTTCCTCTTTTGATTAAATTTGTAGAATCTTGAGAATATTAAAATGAGACAATCATCAAAAAAGCTTATTAGCCTTGAATAAACCAATTGATAATCACTCAAAAATCTTTCTTTTGTTAAAGTCAAGATCAAATAAAAAGTTAGAATAAATTATCATTAAATAGTTGAAAGTATTAAAAAAAAATAAACTAATAATATTACAAAGAATGTCCTCTCAAACAAATTACTACCCTTAGTAGCAGGCTCTCACCGATGAGCGCAGACGATACTGCAAAATCCATCCCTACGCTGAATGCGTCTTCCTGTGCACTGATCCCTCAAGCACTGACTGCCCCCCAAGTGTGACTTGTGCTTCTTTGAGCAAAATCTCACACCCAAATATTTCATCCCTATCAAGCAGATCTAACGAAGCAACAGCAACACAATCCTCTGGAACTGGCCTCTTCCTGATGAAGATTCTCTCCTCCAACAAGTAAAAGCAGTCACTTCATAGCCTAGAAGTGACACAGACCTGAGAGACAAGTTTGGAATCTATTTTAAGGAATTCAGACTGAAAATTAATTAGAAAATCGACGAACTCGATGAAGCAACGAACAAACAAGCCGAATAACTATGGGAATTTAAAATGTATATAGCAAGCGAATACAATCGCTTGAGCGCCAAGGAATCGCTCAGAGAATGTGTTTGTGATGTCCAGACTGACCCTGAGAAGTTGGCGATAAGAGTCAGAGAGAGACTATCGCCTCTGTTTTGAGCAGTTCTGAACTCACGAAACAGACACTCGAGAGAGAACTGGAAGAGCACTCTCTTCAAGTGAACAGTGTTGATTTCGAAGGCCCGAAGAGAATCATGAAAGATGTCTTGACTCAGCTGGGGAAGATATCGCTATTCCTCGTGGATAATGTGAGCGACATGGCCAGACAGCATAACGAGAATGACAGTCTGGGGAATGGGAATGCTTCGGTGCTGTACGATTTGGCTACGAACAGTTTGAACAGTCGGAGGAGTTCAAAGAGCAGCTGAAGAAGCACTTTCTGAGAATGAAGAAGATCTACTATAAAGCTGATTTCGGCTAAGTCTTCGAGGAGGGGAAACAAAGGTTAGAGCTCAAGCTGGTTGAAGAACAAGAAATAGCTTTGCTAAGGAGAATCGCTGAATAACTGGTGGAATAAAAGAAGAACCCTGATCGATCTCAAGCTGAAAGTGTGGACTTCAGAGTTAGTCCTCGAGCTGATCAGTAACCCTGTGAACAGATGCCCTCCTAATGTGCTGAATCAACTTCAACAGATCCTTCTCGATTTAACCAGCTACTTCTCAGCCTTTGAGATAGCAGAATAGCTGCCACAAGCAATCGATTTCACCAGTCTGACTGGCAATCAACTGAAGGCAATAGATGATTTAGCTAAGAAAATGACTGAACTTACTCAATCCGACGCTGATTTCCCCAAGCGATGTCTCCAATTCCTAGACTACAACCAAACTCCATTGATACTATCCAATACCTAAAAAATGGAGCCATTTTGAGTAGAAACTAATCCAATGTACTGAACAGACTGTTAGCATCGCTGCCAATACTGAAACTTCTATCTTTCAACTTTGAAGAATAACTGATCAATATTTAATTCACTAAGACTGGCTATTAATCTAGTAATCAACTTGAAATTAAGCCAGTAGGCAATGGAAGTTCTATTTTTTTAGCTGATGAAGGTAAGAATGCTTAAGCAGTGAGTGAAATAGTGCTGCAAAACGATTTGATGTATGAGGTTACTTGTACATTCAATAAGCCATTATGTGGGTGTGGTAGGATCAAAGTTGGTTTAGTAGAAGATACTTTAAAAGATACCACAGAAGTTAGTGATGGATAGTTAAATTTCATTTCAAATCCCGTTGATGGAGCAAGAACTGTGATAAGAGGAGTTGCGCTGAATAGTGCTCCCTTGAATGCGACATTGACATAAATAAAGTTGAGATTCTGCATTGAAAGCCAGTAAATGTTCATTTACGATGAACCTCGCTTAAACATTGAAAAAGGAGATGCAACTTCACTCAAAGCTGATGCAAGATACAGATTAGGAGTATGCATATAAAGCCCTGGTTCAACTGATTGGGGTGTGACTATCTCTAACATCAGAGCCTTTAAGGATCGAGCAGGAATAGATAAGTTCTGAAAAAGAAAAAATCAGCTGAGTCTCACAGTTAGATTACTGATAATAAGCCATACGAGCTGTCTTGGAGGTAGCCGATAGAGACACGTTTTAGTCTTGTTGTGTTCTTTATTTGTCTTTTTCATCGATTTGTTCTCATTCTAGTAGTGTTTCTTAAATGTAGATTTAATAGCTGTTTATTCAGTAATTGACGTTGGAGATCTTTATTCTTTTAATAAAACTTAAGGAAAGGAGTCCCAACTACATCTTTATCATGATTTCTATAATGGTTCTATTTGTGTATCATTCATTGCCTTATCGTATGTTTATTATGTCTAGAGAGTCATTAGACTTAAAACAAATCGAGTTTCAGTAAATTAAATCAGTGTTTGTTTTTGAGTCTAAAAAGAAATTTATTATTATTCTTGCACTTTGGTTGTTTTCTTAAATGAAAAAACTATCTGTTGATTAATTGTTAATATTCATTCCTAATTTCTCCCGCAATTATTAATAACAATGTTGGCGAAATAGGTAGAATAAAAGAGCTAACAAATCATTTTATTTTTATTGATTTATTATTCATATTTGCATTCTTCTACTGTGCTTAAGTTATCTGTTCCATTTTTTTCCAACAGCTGATTAATGAAGGAGCTGTATCAATAATTGTGATCTTATAAGGCATATTAATAAGAAAAAGTTGTTGAGCTTACTTAAATTATTTCTGTAAGGGATTTGAATAAAATGTGTCTTGCTATACTTGTAAACAAAACCAGAGGTTTAACAAAGTGTTGATATAAACTGAAGTAAATTGAAAAAGGTATTTAGAAGCTTAGAAGGAATCGTCTGTGATTCTATCGCTTGAGATAAGCACAGTGTAGCAGACTGATTGTTCAATCAATAATGTGTTTAAAGTTGTTGGGAGGATGACTATCAATGATAAAACCTCGTTTCCTATTAATCAGTGCTAAGGTCTCAGATCGTATGCGATATGTAGAATTTTGATATTTTACATGTAAAATTGTTTATCATTCAGATTATTCCAGAGAAACATGAAAAAGGGATTTATTCATTTATTGTAGCAAAGTAAAAACCCTCAGAAGGGAGGAAATGAAATTTGATAGATTGCGGATTTTGTAAATGCAAAGAATTTTTTAAAAGATTTGAAATCAGCAACCACATTTTTTCATAAATGATTAGCCAAATCAGATTTTTGGCTGAATCTTCAGAGTGTTCTGTTAAATGATTACTATGCAATGTGCTTACATGATGGACTGGAATCTCGAACCAACAAAGGATTGCTTATAATAAACCATGATAAATCTACACATCCTTTCGATTTTCTTTTTTAAAGCCCGAATCAAAAGAAGAGAAGTACATCAACAATTTTCCAAACTAAATTCTAATTATGTTTGCAAGCTATTCTATCCATATTTTTACTCCCATTTCTATCTACTCCCACTCTCTTTACCATTCTTTACTTCTAAAAAAATTTGAATTTTTTTTGTTGTTGTTGAGAAATAATAAAATCCTATCATAAGAGCATGAATAGAATAATGAGAAGAAAGAAGTTCGTTTAAAACTGCTCTACAGTTGTGGGGTAGAGCCGATGATTAATATGATCTCGTTGATTATAAATATATTGAAGGAGCTTTGTCGGCGAGGAGAAGTAGGTGATCACCTGTCTATTTTGTATGAATTGATCTTGCGGGAAAGTAAACTCCTGCGTTGTTTAATTGAAATTCTCCAGAAGAACCAGCAATTCCGTCTAGAGACTGTGGAGAAGCAAGCA
>Ga0302271_10000175_pt1 | contig 58240 bp, 40 predicted proteins | sample III_Bog_N1_1_FD_198767 | JGI IMG/M metagenome (GOLD analysis project Ga0302271, IMG submission 198767) | Peat permafrost microbial communities from Stordalen Mire near Abisko, Sweden - III_Bog_N1_1 | ecosystem: Environmental > Terrestrial > Soil > Wetlands > Peat | place: Sweden: Abisko...
ACACCAACCCCTACCCATCTCCCAACCCCAACCCCAACCCCAACCCCAAATTAATTTAAGGTACATTTATATTTATGAACACTATTTGATAGTATTTTCTTAATGAATTAGTCTACTCATCAGGCAAAACGATGGAAATTGATACATCGAATGAATAACTAAACTAAACTAAATGAATATTAGATATTAACAAAATGAATTCTTTTTATCAAGAAGATAGAATCTCAAAAATAAAAAAAAAACAAAGACAACTTTATTGAAATTTGGTTTATGAATTGTACAGTAAAAAACAAGATAAAATGTACACGGAATCAAAACAAAATGATAAAAAACAGTTAATATTCTCACATTGTCTAAAAATTCTGATGATCATTGCTATCCATCATTCTTTTCCTCCTTCTTCTTTACCTTTTTCTGATATCATTGCCTCATTTTCTCTAACATTCAGCTTTGTTTGATTATTATGATCTTTAACTTCAGATTCGATTTGTTTTTTCTCTGTTGACTGTATTCCAATATTATTAGTTTACTAAGGAAATTCAGACTGCATTTCTTGATGCTTTAACTAAGGTCCTTTTTCATTTTCGTTAATGCTCTTTTGATCTCCTCTGTCACTTTCTTTATTATTATTATTATCAATTCCAAGATTTGTTTAAGATTCAGAGTTCTTTACTTAAACCTCATTTTCTCCTTAATGTTTCCCTTGTAAATGTTCTGCTTTAAATGTAGATTCCTCTTCTTCATCTTTTTCTTCAGTGACTTTCAATTAATCTTAATAATATTCATCGTTTTAGCCACTTTAACCACTTTTATGGTTATCACTTTCCTTTCTATTTTCCCTTAATTCTTTGGTTCTTCTAAAGAAAAACGAATTTGTTTTTTCATCTATTCTAATTCTATCAATGAATAGCTCAGGATCACCACCGCATTCATTGTCCAAAATGCTCATTCCTTTTCAAAAAAGCAATTTAGAAAATCTAGCGCTTTCACCAAATCTATTTCAAATCACCTTCTTCTTCGGATAGTTCCACATTGAAAACGAAAGCTTGTTTCTGCAAATTCTCAAGATTTATTTCCATTTTTCTAATCAAAAGAGTGGTAAAACAGTGATTATTTCATAAAGAAAACAAAGGACATATTGTTATTTTACCCTTCTGTAACTTTTATCTCTATGAGATATGTGAAAGAACCGATTTTTCTGCCATTCTTATAAATCAATTTAGAATTCTAAGATCCTTTAAACAGAGGTCTAAGTTTTCCACTTGGTCGCTTGGTTAGTTTATTGTTGTTCCCACTAGTTTGATTCGATGGATCATGCCAGACTCCAAGCTTGATGAGTGTTTTATTTGGCTTAAAGTCTTTATATGGATATTCACTGATGCTCGAGATGTACTTCTCATTCGTCTAGCGTTCTTTCCCCCATGCCTTCACATTATATTCAGATTTAGATTCTTGAATACGTCTCAGCAAGGCTTAGTTTTCAATTACAATTTTGACAAATTCCTTTTTCCTGTGATCTTTATTAAGACTAAACTGCTTGCTGCTGCCTCCAGGAAACATACTTGAACCTTGAGTTTAACTGAATGCTGAAGCATGAGGATTCGCTGCTTATTATGGATTCTAAGATCGAGAAACTGAATCACGTTTTAAGATAGAAGAGAGTTTGGAGATCAACATCATATTCTCTCTATTAATCTCTTTTCCTCGTTCTAAAGCGAGTGCTTCTTTCTTCTTTCGATTAGCAAGGAAATCAAACTACTGAGGAGCTTAGTTATCGATCATTTTCCTCATGTTTCGTATTTTGCTTTCATGAATCTAGATATTGCGTTCATGTTCTCTTTAGAAGCATAGTTTGTTTTACACAGGAATCGAGCGAAACATTTTCCCCCTTAATTGTTTTAGAGTCGTTTTATTATTTGAGCTGCTTTTCCTAAACTATTAATTATCATTGTGAAGAATTATTTGCTTGTTCTCAGACAAAAAAGGTATTTTTTCATATTAAATCCCAAAAATCTTGATCTCAAAATAGAATTAATTAAGAACTTCATACACAAAAAAGCAATCATATGTTTACATTTAAACAGAAAAGTAAACTCAATAGATATTTTGAAGCATGAATCATTATTTTTTAACACAAAAATAGCAAGTAAGACTCTCAATCAGCTTTTTTTCTATCATATTTTTAGCAGGATTTAGTATCAACAGATATTTTTAACCTCCTTTACAAATCTTGAAATTAGAATAACACAAGTTAATCCAGATAAAATACTGAATAGGATGAACATCTTACTCAATCCAAAAAATGGCACCAATAACTAAACTAATGCAGCTAAAACAGATCCAAATCCCTCAAGCATCCCTGCTACAAGAGCAGTAATATTTTTCTTATGTGCTACTTCTTTGTTGCTAGCAATCTCGATTGCTTTAGCCCCACCGATAAAAGCAAACGGTCCTCCAAGTCCGATTCCAGCGATTAGGATTAGCAAATAATAAGGGAAAGGGTTCTCTAAAGCTGGTAAGAAATGAATGGTTAGCATTGAAACTGTACTTATTGCTATAAATAAAGTAATAAAGATCGCCTAAACTTTAAATTTATCAACCAAGTAGCCTAGCAATAATCCCCCAATCAAAGTTCCTAGCTCACTCATAGAGCATATCAAGGAGGCTTATCTTTTGAATCCTTTCTGAGATAAGTATAGTGGCAGCCAGAATAGCTTGCCGTATATTATCCCTTTTAGTCCACCAATTACCAAGGAAAAGACTGCTAGTTCAGGGATTTTCAACCAGGCATTTAAGACTGTAATTTTATTTATTTCAAGTGATTTTTCCGCTTCTTGGAGAGGAGATATTTGCATTTCTTTGCCATCACTTATGGCTAAATCCATTGGCTAATTCTGTGAATTTGGAGAATGTTAGGATTCGGTATTACCTTGATGATTAGGCGATATTTCTTACTTCCCAACTAACTTGGAGGGTGGATTGTTATTTTGTTTACCTTATTAAGTTGGCTATTAATACACTGAAAAATCCTCCATCGATATTCTAACATCTTATGGATAAGATTCCATATTATGAAAAACAAAGAACCCCATAGAGAGAGTAAGTAATCCAATTAAAAGCAAAGAAAATGTCCAATTCTGATGTATTTAGTTGATAGTTAAATCCATAATAAGATATCCAATAATGTTCCCGAAATTAGCACAAGTCGCCCATAATCCCATTAAGAGTCCTTTCTCAGATTTATTAAACCAATTTCCCAAGCTCTATATTGCACAAGGCCAGCCAACAGACTGACTGACTCCATTAAGAAGCATTAGAAAAATTAAAGAAATAGGATTTAATTTGAATTAGCAAACTGCAAAAAATAGCATAAAGCAAATTGATGTGCTAATTATTCCTGCCCCAAAAACATGCTGCACTTTGGCTTTTCTCATATGGGATGATAGGTAACTCATTGATATAGCATATGACAGCAAAAAGCAAGAATCCATTATTCCCAAGAAATGTCCATCAATTTCAAAAAATGATTATTTTAAGAATTGCTTAGAAGACGACCAAATCGTACGAGTAGAATGAATAAGAGAATAAGCTGCGAAGGTTAAGCAAAATATGATAATTTAGTTTCTCTTGATTAGCTTTCTTTTAGATTCAGGTAAATAATTTCCTATTTAAATATGTCTTTCATTTAGATCTTTCGGAAGTGTATCTAGTTCATAGATATTTTCCCTTGGATCAAGTTTAGCCAAAGAATTACTGCTACTCATTAAAAGAAAGAAGCTCTTAATTGTTCTTGAAAAAAAATATATTGATTTTTTCAAGATTTATTTGTTAATTTTTGGAATTTTCTCTTTTTCTGCTTTTTAAAATCGGTAGCTGGTTTGAATTCCGAAACTCAGTAATTATTTGACTGCTTTTTCAGAGAAAATAGATCATTTTTCATAAAAAAAGAATGATAAAAGGGTTTATTTGAAGGGATAAAGAATCTTTCAACCTTGATTATGTTGATAACTATTTCTTACTTTTTCTCTTGGAGAGTCCTATCCTTATTTAAAAGCCCATTATTTAGAGAGTAAATATCATTTATAAAGGGTAAATAGGTTATTTTGAAAGGGAACTTTCTTTTTTGCAAGTAATCCCCCAGTAAATTCGAATAATATGGTCCATTGATCTTTTAAAAATGAATAGTTTTCTTAATATAACTCAAGTTCTCATTGAAAAAAATGGCTCTTAAAATCACCTAGTTTCAACGAATTTCAGTGGGGTAAGCCTATTAATAGAGAATTTTGAGTGATTTGTATGAATCCATAAAATGAAAGTCCCAAGAAAACTGAAAAAGCAAAAAGGCACAAGAATTTTTTAGGATTCTTGAGTTTGATTTGTGAATTGAATGGAGAGGAGAGACAAAGAAGTCTTTTTCTTTAGTTTTTTATATTATTTTATTTAGTTTTGGGATGTTTCAAAAAATTGCCTTGATTAATATAATGCCTTGTTAAGATAAATTGTCTCAGAAATTATCTTAATTATTTGATAAGATAATTTTTAACTCTCTTTCTTCGATCTCTCTCTCTATTTGGGAGATGAAGAAAGTCTTTAAATCCAAAGCGTACAAAGACAAACTTAAAGGACACAAGGATGGAGTCTTTAAACTGTTCTCTCCTTATGGTCCTGACTCTGGACTACTTCTGTCTGCTTCTTAAGATGGCTGCATCAGAGGTTAGAGAACATTATTTGTTTAATTTTTTTTTTATTTTCTTAAATTCCTTAAAAGCTTGGGATCTAATTGAAAGGAAGATCACAACTAAGCTTTTACTAAGCAGAGAAGGCAATGAGCAATCACGTATGGCCGTAGATCATCGCTAAGAAGATGAAGCTGAAGAAGAAGATGATGATAATCAATAATCAGAAGATGAAGATAATATCAAAGCAAGAGAAGAAAACTAATCATATCTCAAAAAAACAACAGACAACAATAATATCTCACTAAACAAGGAGATCCTAACATCAGTCTGCTTCAGTTAGAATACAGTGTACGGTGGATTCTAAGACGGATTAATATGTGGCTGGAATATAAAATCAGGGGAAGTTTGTTCAATGTTCCCTGGACATTCTAAAGCCATCAGCGAGATGGAGTTCTTGAACACTAGGCTGCTAGTTACTGCCTCACTTGATTCGTCTATTCGAGTATGGGATACCATGGTAACACTCATTTTACATTATTTTTAATGGAATTTGCCTGAATTTGATTTTAGTTAACTCTTTTTTGTGTATTTTAAGAATGGCATAAATGAATCCATTTTTAAGCTCACTGGACCAATTAATTTGCTCAAAATAAAGGATAAGAACATCTAAGTCATCATTGAGAAGAATAACTACGTTGAAATCAGCGCAGATGTAAAAATTAAAAGATTTAAATGCTCATAAGTCAGTTTTATAATCTTGAAAAATTCCAAAATAGACTTCAAAGATCATCCACAATGTTAAATTCACTAGCACTTCAATCACGAGTTTCATCACATATAATCAATAATTGATTATCGCTACGATCGAAAATGTCCTGGAGATTTATAATTTAGAAAACCTAGATCAAGAAAACCTACAACCACTTTACATTGTTGAAACAAACAAGGACTGGGTTCTTTCCATGAAAATTCTAGATAAATATCTCTACACTGGAGGTGATGACAGAACCATCAAAGTCTGGGATCTCTCAAAAAAGCGTAAGGATTTAGAACAATACAAACATTCGATGCTTGAAATGAATAATATGGGCCCACATTTTAATAATCATTTTATTTATTCAGTCACCCTTGTTGAAAACTTTGTGGGACATCAAGATGGAGTTGCTTCCCTTGAATTCGCTGATAACATGCTCTACAGTGGATCTTTTGATCATTCTATTCGTTCTTGGAATCTCCATGAAATGGAGAATCGTATCCGTGAAAGGGAACACATGGGCAGGGAAGAACTTTGGAGTAGGAAATATGATGCTTGGTATAAAGTATTCTACAAAAAGAAGAAGAAAGGCAAGGGTAAAAAAGGTGGAGCAAAAAAGAAGAAGAAATGATAAAAATAGCAAATAGTTGCTCAAGGATGAAAAGGATTAATCTAAATGTAATTCATTGAACATGCAATTTCTTATAAGATATGTGTGTTTTTTGTTGAGGGACTAATAGTTTTTGCTTGAATTTACTAACACCCTATCTCTCAAAAATGAACTTTTTAAATTAAAAGGACAACAATAGAACAGCTCTCAAAATTTTAAACAATACGAAGAGGATATAGACACACATTTTTAACGATTTTGTAAAAATAATAGAGGTTAAAACAATTCTTATCATTATTTTTTAGCAATGAATGTAAGATTATTGTCTTATCTAGGTCTATCTTTACGTTTTTGCTGAATTGAAGAAAAAAACTCTGATTTATCAACAAATAACTAGATAACTGGTTCAGTTTATTTCTTATCCTTCGTCTCAATTGGAACAGTCTCTTTGTCTACACTTTAACTTTTTTTGTTCCTTATATTTAAGATTGTCGAAATATTTAAATCCTCTTCACTGTTATTCTCTTCGATGAATTTTACCTTTTGATTTACAATTTAATTAAGATAAAAACAAAGAGTTAACAATCGGAATAAATTTTTGTAATCTACAAATTTTTTTCCCTGAATATTAACTTACTATTTACACAACTGGAGAATGACATGTAGGACATATGTTCCCTTCGATTGAGTCAAAATATTATTAGCAGCAACAATTGTGTCCACAGGGCATCATTATCTGTTGTAAAAGTTCATAAGTTATTTACATTTTTAGCTTCAAAAAGTCATTTAATTATTTTACGATTTATATTTTTTTCCCATCACAATATTGGCAATTAAACCCATTCTAGGATAATCTGTGAATTGAGATATTATCATCGGTTTATTAGTCTTCAGGGACAGATGATGAAGTTGCAGCATCTTGTAATTTTCTGAGAAAATTATTGTGTCTCATAGTTTTTTTCTCACTTGACTAGCTGACTGCTGAGAAATGTTCTCGCTCTTGGAATGAAAAATAACAGATTTCGATAATTTGTATGCTTGAATTATGAAAATTCATATTTGAAAGTTACTCTTAGGAGGGCTAGCAAATCCTTTGTGTTCTGATTTAAAGTGAGATCTTATTCCGAGTAGTTCTTCATTTAGATTAAATCCATCAGGGATTGCCCATTTATTTGAGTTTTCAATCTTGTCCTTGTCTAAAATAAAAAATTAAATTCAAAAGCTTTTAATATTTTTCTATTTTTTAATAAATATTTTCTTTTACTTGGTGTGATAATCACAGGGAGAGTACCAGAAGTGACCTTAGATTCAGCTTTGTAGAAAAAACTAAACGGAGAGCTATTTTCTTAACTTTATTTCTTAATTGCTAATGTCTTATCTTCTTGTTTCTTTGTGTGTGCGTTGAATTTTTCTTTAGTTCTGTAGAACTATTTGACCTGTAAGGAAATTAGTAAGATATTTAGTGTCTTCGAAAGATTTTTTAATTTCAAAAAAATTGAACCTTTTGTAGCATCATTTATGGCACATTTTTTCCATAATTTTTAAGTCCTTCATTAGATGAGTAGAATTAATGTTTATTCTTAGAATATTCACCAATACGATCCATTACAAGGCCTACTTCTTCTTCCTCAAGTCCATTTCCAAAAATTCCTAAAAAGAAAATATTGCAAAATGGAAAAAATGCTAAAACAAAACTCTAAGTGATTAAAAATGCTAATGCATTCTCTTCTTACTTTTAATAATATCAACTTTTAAGCCAAGATCCTTGGTAAGATACTCAAAGAATGGACGTTCATTGAGACATTCAAAATTCTTTTTTTATCCGATTGTTAATGAATTTATGTACTCACTTCTGGCTTCTTTTATCCTTCGGTTAATTCAAAAATAAAATAAGTCAAATAATTTCTTTAACTGTATTCGAAACATACAATCAATTTTATCCATTATGATTCTCGATGATAATACGTGGAGTAAGTTCTGATAGGAGGGATAATTTCTCTTCTAACTCTCTCTAAAAAGAGCTTAGGGATGGTTTTAAAAATTGCAGAGCAAAATCCAGCTTCGTTACTTTTGAATTGCTCGTATGGGATGAAGTTAAACTTTTTACCAATTTCGTAATTTTCATCACTTTGCAATTTGGAGATATATTCGAAACTCCCATTTCCAATGCCAATATTGATAGTTTAAAATGGAACATGAACGTCTTTTTTAAGCTAACCAACTGTCTCCTCTATGTCCGAATGAAGCAACTCGTTATGGGAGAATATCAGAAGCATACACAGAGATTAACTAGCAAAAAGACATAAAAAGTAAAAAACAAAAAGGATTTTTAACTTTTTCTCATTTTGCTTTACTTCTCTGCATCAAATTATTCTTGCGCACAATAATTATTAGCGAACTTAAGTACTTCCGAAAACACCAGCGATGAAGATGGCTTCACTTTCCTATGGGTGTTTTTGTAGACTGTAAGAAATATGAATTAATTTAAACATTATTTAACACACATTTGATATTTATGGACAACCTGCAGCAGCGTTTGCTTTATTGCTGATGTCGACTTCGGGGTCATACCAATCTCCAGAGAGAGCAAATATGTTGCTGTGATGTGAAAAAGATGGAGGTAATCTAGCACCAATACCATACATAGGGACCATTTGATTTGACTAGTAGAATCTCACTAAATCAATGCAACTATTGATCGCTGATTCATATTAATTCTGAAGTTATCTTCGAGCTGTTATGGATTAATTCAGAGAAAAAATGAGTCAAAATAAAACGGATTTTCTTAGAGTTTTTAACAGTAATCATTTCAAGAAGCTTTCATCTTATTTTATAAGAATCAAATTACCTAACTCTGCTTCATTATCTGAAGTGCAAGGATTCTTTTAGAGTGAAGAAAAGTCAAATGCCAAAATAAACTGCATATTCAACCCTCCATATATGTAGTGCAGCAGAGAAAAAGGATGCATCATTTTAGTTATCCTTGAAAACCTTAAAGTCCCTTAAATATGATTTTTCCCCTGCATCCGAATATGCTGTTCCGTTCCGTGAAGTGATTTAATTGCCTCTTTTGCTATTTTAAACTCCCCAATAAGTTCTTTTTTCACTCTTGTCTCAAAAAACTCATAGACTTCGAATTTCAGTGACTAAAAGATTTTCTTCTCAGGTAAATGGAAAGCAGGCCATTGTATAATCTTTTAGCTTTTATTTAAGTCAGTTTAATACAGTGGTATGTCTTTTGTATCTTCTTCGAAATTCCTCTCATCTTTGGAGATCTTCGACAGATCCCCACTGAGACTCTTTTTCATTTTGGAAGTCACAACTCGAAGATAGACGGACTCTTTAGAATGAATGTTTATCCCTTCTATTTAGAATACATATTTATCAGAGCATTCCTCACAGTTGTAGGCTTTTGCTTTTAATTCTCCTCGAATATAATTAGAAGTTGCTTTTACATTTTTTTTTGTTTATTGAGTGGTTTCTTTTTTTACAACTTCACCGCTTTGCTTTTCATCATATCGCAGTGCACTTTAGAAACCAACATTTTAGGTTAATTACTGGATAGTTGCTGAGACTGTTCCAATGTATTGTTTTTCGTGTTCACCAAAAGGGTTGTATTTATCGATATCAAAGACGTTCATAATCACCTTAATAAGGATAATAACAGTTTGGATGAAGGAAAAAGTTAAAAGAGAGAATATGTTTATATTTACATCTTTCTAGAGCTCTGAGGAGTTAAAAGTAAGTTACAATGGTTTAGCAAATAATGGGTCTTATTCATCAGCAATTACTTCTGTTTTATGGATTAATTCAGCTTCACTAAAGGATCAAAATTCAATAATTACAAGATATGTATTCGAAAAATACAAAATATTGTATTACTTCTCTGACACAAGAAAGCAGTAGATGCACGCATCTGTCTTGGAGAACGCATCCATTTTGGGCAGACGCAGACAAGAAAAAAACAGCTCGAATTTTTGTTTCATCAAAGAATTTATCGAATCTGCATCTAATAATGCATGTTCAACTAATTCCTTTGTAGCGTCTTCGAGAAATTCAGGTGAGAGAGCATCGAGGATGTTGGTCTCTTGGAAGCTCTGAGGTTGGTTAGTCTTGAGCTTCCTTGACCGAATTGTTGGAGTCACTATTCTTGCGCCCATGAGAAAGGCTCAAAAAATAGAATTGTTTTTTGATAAAAAAGAACTGGAAGAATAATTAGAAATTTCACAAAATTCAAGAAGAATTAGACAGAGGATTAATATTAACATCATAGAGGTTTCAAAAGGAAGAGACGAAACACGCGTGAAGGTGATTGATCAAGAATACAGAAATGCTAGTTGGAAAGTGATATAAAGGGGGAAATTAAGATATCAATTGCAAGGATGATGTATCTGGGAATAAAACAAAAATCATAGAATTAAAAAGTTAACAAAAAAGCTGAGAGATAAGAATGTCCAGTTTCAAGGATAACTTCACTAGAGGTTCAGGTGATTAGAATCTGCAATACGATGACACAGCATTTTACTATTTTGCAATATCCATGCTGTCATCGCTCTCTTTGATTATTCTCTTCTTCATCGTTAAGCGTCTATTATCGTCGACTAAAGAATAACAAAAGAGAATCAACGAATGTGATCTAACTCTGTCAACTAAACTCAAACATCGAGAAACGAGTGTCTCCACCAGCAAATACAACTGGACATTCAAAATATTAGTAAATTTGGTGATAAAGTGTAACTTTATTTGAAATGATTTTTGATATTTTTTTTGCAGGTGATAGCATTCTTCTTGTGTGTTTACTTTGCTTATTCCTCTGCTCAAAACATCACAAAAAAAGATGATATGAAACGATTTGATCCTTATGAAATCCTTGCTATCACTAGAGGAGCTACCCTCCCTGAAATTAGGAAAGCATACAAGTAATGAAATCTTGCAAGGCTACGAAAATAAGTAATGATTTTTTTTGTTATTAACAATTTTCAAGGAAAATGGTGTTGATTTATCATCCCGATAAAGATCCTAGTCCGGAAGCAGCTGCAAAGTTTTTGTTGATCACCAAAGCTAATGAGTGTCTTACAGATGAAACTAAACGTGTTGTCTGTGAGCAGTTTGGAAGTCCTGATGGTCCAGGGTCCTTGCATGTTGCCATTGCTATGCCATCTTTTTTCTAAAAGAAGGAGAATCATATTTTTATTCTAGCATGCTTCTCACTGTTTTTCATTATTTTCCTACCTGCTGCTGTGCTTTCCTGGCTTAACCGTTCTTAGACTCATAACTCACATGGTAAAAGAAAAGAAAAATTATTGTAAAATCTTTTTTTCATGTTAACTTTTGGTTTTAAAATTCAAGGAATGTCTGTGGAGAATTATAAACTTTCTTTCTAGTAGCTAAGCTAGAATATGGCTCCGACGAAGCTGCTTGAAATTCTTGGTTTTTGTGATGAATTCAAGTTTCCTATTTCAAAATCTGAGCAGGATTATTTCAGAAAGCAAACGTAATTCCTTGATGAAAGCTACCCTTCTACGAAAGGAATTCCTGCAACAAAAGGCTAGAAACTTCTTATTTTGAGATTCGAGAGCATCCCTATCCCCAAAGAATCTCAACAGCACATGGATGAAATTCTGAAAACAACTCCATAGATTATTGATAGCATAATCGATTAGTGCCTACAAATCAATAATATTTTTCCCAAAACTGACAAGCGTTATTTGAGTATCCAATCTCTGCATAATGTTATCTTCTTCCAGCAGCATTTTTATGAAGTAAAGCATATATTGGAGTAATCTAGCTTATTTACATTAATTTGTTGTTAATATTAGGGAGTTTGGTCTACAAAATAAGAAACAGATTTTGATCAGATTTCTCTAGTTCATTCAGATGTTATTCCAGTTAAAAAGTTATAAATGAGATACAAGACTCTCAGACAATTGATAGCTACTCCAATTGAAGCTAGAAAATATGATTTACCTTCGAATTTAACTGATTAACAAAAAGACGAAATCATCAAGAAAGCCAACGCTGAAGTTGATTCCTTCCCTGTCATTTCAGTGAAAGTTGATGTCCTCTTCGACGAAGAAGGAGAGCATAAATAAACTGCCACATAGTCTAACAGGAGTGTTTCGTTTACTGCTGAGGCAGGATAAATCGTTTCATTTAATGTTTCGATAACGTACTTAAACTACCCTGAAAAAGGTGAAGGACGTTATGCATTACTCCATAGATATCCTTATTTCAAAGACATGAGCATGCACGTGTACATGACAGAAATTGACAGCGATAAGATCATAGAGTATTCATTGGTAATAAGCATATTCTTGAATGTTAACTCGAATCTTAGTGAAATTAACTTGGATTGTTTGTTAAAAACAGCTAACAGGATAACAACGAGAAATTGAGTTCAAAACTAAAAAGATGCTCCCCGTTGGAGACTTCAATTTTGAAATCTTCGTAAAAACTGACTGCTACGTTGGATTTGATGAGTCTTTCCGTATCACTGCTAAGATCACAAAGCCTACTCCAAAAGTAAATATGATTTTCCTATTTTTGTTTAAGCTTTAAAAAGATATCTAAAGTTTTGCTAATTCATCTTTGTTTCCTTGGAGTAGTCAGGACAAGATTCTGAAATTCATCCTTTGGATCTGGAGAAAGCCTCAGAACCTAATTTCATTGAGAAATTGCTCATGCCTGAGTAGTAATAGCAAGATGATGAGGAAGAGGAAGAAGAAGTTCAATAGAATAATGAGAAACAAGAAGAAGAGCAATAAGATGGTTAAGACGATGAAGAGGAAGAAGAAGTTGATGAACAGAAAAAGCAGAATTGATGGCAGGAAATTCCAAGAATTGTTTTAGATGATCTTTTTTTGTATGTAAATTGTAGTACAATTTAACAAACTAGCTAGATTAGCTAACAAGTTTGAACTTTCAAGATGTTTATCAAATGAGATTTTTTTATTTCTTTGGTATTTTTGGGTTAATATTTATCGACTTTTCTCAGTGCTTCAATTGCTTAAAATCAGAAACATTCAACTGAATACTATTACAAGTGCGTATGAAGCCCATCAGAATGCGTACAAAAAGATGTATTCAAGGACGAAAAGGTAAGAAGAATCGCATAAAAGATTGGAAGAGATTGATCTGGAATTATTTGATAGTTTTGAGTGAAAAATAATTAGAAGAAAGAGAAAATACTAAGACTTTGAGAAAAAAAGCCAATGGATCAAGATAACACTGGAGAAGGTAAATTATTTATGATTATTTTCTGGACTTATCATTGAAATGTATTTACTTGCATAAAATGATTAGAAACATCATCTGCACTGGGTTTGTTCAGCAGCTCAAAAGATAAGAGAATCTCCAAGGATAAGAACAAACTGGAAGCTAAAAAAACTTATAAAGATAAGATCAAAGGCATCATTGTGTAAAGTAAAATTAAGGCAATTAATGAAGGAAAATAATAGTAATCACAGCAGCCATTGGAAATCGAAATAGCTCCGGGATCGATGGAATGTAATATTAGCTTTGGAAGAATTATCAAAAAAGAACAAATTGAGTGATAGTTAGTGTTTGAATAGATTAATTCATCTTTTTCAAAATAAAAATAAATCCTATTCTTTTTATTAATCAGAAGACGGCGAAGAGAAGATTACAAGTAAAAATGAAAAGAGCAGATTATCTGCAAAAATGACAAGAAAAAGGCGCAAAATCTACATTGAGATGGTCGAAAAATAAGTAACTAAAAACAAAAACAATAAAATAAATCTTTTTTTTAAGATATTTTTGTAATATCCCTGTATTCAAAGAATTAAGAGTTACAAGAAGAGTTATCTCAAGCCAAAGAGAAGATTAAGGCATTTGAAGTCACTCAGAAATAGAAATAGAATTCGGAGATAGTAATCTTGAATTATAATTGTTTGTTTTTGTTACTCAACTTTTGTATCCTTTTTCGGAAAGATGACATAGCTTCTGTAAGAAAGACAAAAACTGTTCGAGAAGCTAGAACAAAAAATCAAAGAAAAAGATGAGACAGAAATACAATGCACAATGGATTCCCTTAGAGTAGAAAATATTAATTCAAAAAGAGAGCTGTGTTGTGGATTAATTTGTTTGACTTTTTATCCTTAAAAGCTTCGATTAGGTCTTTCAGGACGAACCCGAAACCAAGCATTGAATTCATTTTTCTAAGATATCATCCATCTGATCATGCCATTCCACATGAAATATCTGATATGGATAGCCTTGGAGAGTAACATTAATTTCGTCTCCACGAAAAAAAGGCAACTTTTATGACAATTTACTTTAACATTTTGAATAGATTTGGACATATTCAGTGCAGATAAAGACAGTGATTCAACTGACAGTAATTGGTTTTAGAACTCTGGGATGACAGAAGAATAGAAATCTTAAGTCCGAGATCGGATTCTTTAATCCAAGGAAGACTACGACGATATCATGACCTAACTTGATTTTTTGAAAAGAAGAATGGGTTAAGCAAATGAAAACGCTCAGAATTTCATCGACGATCTTAGAAATTTCTTCCCTCCAATAAATATCGCCAAGTTTCTTATTTCTTTAGATAAAGTAAACACAGAGAACAATTTCACAAATTAGAAAATATTACTCACCTTACATGATTGTTAGTTTATGATGATTAATTTCTCAATTTAATGTAATTTTTTCTCAGAAAAGAGCTAGTTTTGACGAATAGAATATCTACCCTGCCTCGTTTTGGTCTAATTTGTAGCAAGTTAAAGTAAAGATTTATTATTACAAAAATGTCAAATTCTTGATGTTGTTTTTGTGCTTTTCAGAACATTTAATTAGCAAAACCTGTCTCTAACAACACAAATACATAAGCTAACACATTTAATAATGCAGTTGTAACAAAATAACAACAACAACAACTCCCCTTTTAAAATAAGCCAACTTTGATTTTAGAAAATGTCGAAAACAATTTCAATTCTTAATTACCTCCTGAAGCTGCAATAAAATATGCTAATCAAGGGCAATAAAGTTTGAATTCAAGCTAATGCAGTTTCTCAGTAGATTAATTCAATAGATAGGCAGAGTATTTATCTCGACTCTCACAGAATAACAGTGCAACAATAAATACTCTACAGGCTATTTCATTCCCTGAACAAGCATCAAATTTTTAATAAAACTTGCAAATATCTCCGTAAATATAACAACTATAAGGTCTATCTTCCTAAGAGTTCAATACCATGGTTCAATAACCATAATAATTAGGATCGGATAAACATGGAATGAATGGTTCTTTCACATTACATGGTTCTCCTCAATAAAATTAAGAATAATAATTATCTTTAGGATCAAATTCACTGTATTTTGAAGGAAGGAAAAATCATTATGAAGAAGGAGATTACAGATCGAATAGCAATCGCAATATTGGATAACAGTTTCATTTAGGATAGAACCAATCTATGGATTTTGGAGTAGATGCTACCCTTTTTAACAAATACTACGACTTAAATACAAGCCAGTTTCTTAGGCCACCCGATTAAAATTGACTTCAAATAGAAGGAAGAGGAATATTTAGAGAGAGATTACATTTTTAATTTAAGTTTGAATTGAACTCATTAAATCAATAATAATTTATTACAATTAATTGTATGAATCGTTTTGTTCTTTGATTCAAGATTTTTAAAGGGAGTTACCATTGTATCTCTTATCCACTACATAAACAAAGGAAGTTAAGTATTTTATTGTATTATTGTATGAGTTATTTTTTCTTTTACAAACAAAAATTAGTGTAAAATAATGGAAAACATTTTTATTCCTATCAAAATTTCATGTTTTTAATAGATTTTTCTGCATCTATTACAAGCTGCTGATTTCTAATAATGGAAAATTCATTTTTTGATTGCTTTCTGAGTTGATCGATGAGCAATCTCTGTCAAAATATTCATTGGAAAACAATGAATCCATCAGTTACCAATCTTATTCATAGCAATTTAAAGGTTGTTCTCATTTTGTGAAGGACTTTCTGGAAGAGAAAAGTTGTATTAATTAAACAGCAGCTATCCTTGATATTTTAAAGGACTGGCTTCAACACCGAAAGGCTTGACAGATGTTATTTCATGGTTTTTAGGCGATTTATAAAATGACTGCTCTTTGATTGATTCTAAGTAAGGATCCGTTGTCTCGATTGCTCTGGATTTACTAATGCTTCTCTCGATGTGTTGGATTGACTGTTCCATATGCGGATCTTGCTCACGAATTTCAGACAATTGCTTACGAAAATCAAAATGATGACTTCTTGATTTTTCCTATCTTTCTGTGCTGAAATTCGTTGTTTCCTGATTATAAAACAAATAAACGCTACATTAATTCATCTTGTTAGAAAAGATGATTTCAATGTAGTTTACTCCATTCTGCTGAGAAACTGGAGTGTATATGTTTTAAAAAGTACTGCCTGAATAGTTTTTTTATTCTAATACCTAAAAAATCAAACAATATGTTGAATAACTTTTTATTTTTTTGAAAAAGTAGAATGAAGTAATCACAGCCGGACGAACATAGAATGAAGATGCTCTTCTCATGTCCAATTCTTCAGGCCTATTTTCGCTTTAACAGCAGCCCATTATGATCTTCGGTGAAAGAATACTATTGTAAGTTAGTTTAACTGAAAAGTAATTAGATTTTTTTCTTTTTTTTGGAAAATCAAAATCTAGATTCCAATCAAAATTGGGTGGTTTTTGTAATAAGTTGATTATGATAGAATAAATCAAGAGTAGATGATAAGATACTTATGTGTTTTTGTTTGTTTGAAGAAGACTTAGTATTTTTGAGAGCTTCCTGAGTCAGCAAGAGATAGAGTTGAAAAATGATTCATTGTCAGGGGAGATAAATCTTGATGAAAATGATATGCTAAAAATAGTAAACTTTTTTGGGAATTGAATTAGAATTAAATGTTTAAAATTAATTAATAAATTTGCTAATATTTCTTTGGTTTCCAGACGATTAAGAAAAATGAGAAAAGAGAGAAAAACAGTAGGTTAAGTTTTTAGATAAAAATTAATGCAGAAATATGTCTATTTGCTTGCAAAAATAAGAAATCTAAAAAAAAGAACGAAAATTGATATAATCTTGATAATAGCTGAAATATAAATTATGTTTGGAATCAAGTTAATTCTGTGGTGGATCATTTCAGAATTTTTAAGGTTAATTAGTGTAGGATCTATTCACTTATGGGTTGTTGTAGCTCAAGAATAATTGAATATTTTGCATGATAAATTTTGAGGATAAAAAGAATCTAAAATAAATATATTCTTGTCAAACAATGAAGGTTCAATACTGATATTTTAAGATCCGAATATTTATTTTAACTAGCATTTTCTTATTTTCCCTTTTGCTCCTTTTCTGCTTCTTTTAAGAAAGGTTAAAAAAAGAGTTTGATTTAATTAAAGCAGATATTTTCAGAGAACAAATCAAGCAAGGCTGCGTCACTCAGAAATAAAAAAAGAAGAGAAAAAAGAAGAAGCACACGACAGCAACAGAAATCGAAAACAAAGAGCAAAGTATCACCAAATCACACACGAAAATCTTTACCAGATTCATAAAACAATGCAGTTTAACATGAACGTAAGTGGAAATCAATCCAAAAAGGTTACTTTCGAACCAAAACTTCTCATCTTCGAAGGGAACGAAGTTGCCTAATAAGAAAAGAGAGATTAGTCATAACAGCAACTCCAGCAGCTCCCTCAGCAGTAACATTATCACAAAATATTTTTCTATTTTTTCACAAAATCAGCAGTAGTGATTTTTATTCTAGAAACACGATGCAAGATTTCATGTTTATGAATAACCTGCCAGATTTCTACAATGACCATGCTGATAAGGAAGCAGGACAGAATTATCGAAATGGAGGAGGATCAAATCCATACCAATAACAGATGATTGGATTGCCTTCAACAAACAATAATTCTGCAATGGGCTTTCAATCAGGCAAATAAGGAATTAATGTTGAAATCAAAGGTAAATACAAATGTTTTAAATTTTTATTTTTAAGTTTAAAATGAATTTACTTGAAAGAGGAGGTGATCCATGAATGTATTGGAATATATTCGTGTTTTATTCACATCTGTGATTATTTCCTTTATTTTTTCTAAAAATTATTTACTGTTAGGAGGGAGCATAAAGCAATCTAAATCCATGAATGATGTTAGAACTGTAACGAATCCTCTTATTCATCACTCCACCAGCTTCAATTTGTATTCAGAAATATATTCCTATTTTTTAAGTTTATTGATGCAATTTAACTAATATTTGTTAACTTTATCTTCAAGGTAGTCGTAAGTTTCAAACCAATAGCTCCCGCAATCCACTCCTGCAATTGCTAAAAACGATTCAGCAGGTAGTTTAACAAAACTACAAACAGGAGGTGCAAGCGGATCTAATATTTAGATCTCAAACATTAAGAACAATGTGAAGAATACTTACATCAAGAAGATCTCATCATTGATGTTAGTTTAAGATTAATCTAACTAAAATCTAGCAGGAGCAGGCACTGAGAAAAGGTAATGTCTTATGATATTTACTGCAATAACATACTCCCTCTTTTTGTTAAAAAATGAGATGAAATATGATTATTTTTTTTAAAAGTGGAGGAGTGAAACAAGAAATTAGAGAAAGTGATGATGAAAATGATGAATCAGGATCTAAGTCCTTTGATAATAAGCCTGGAGATGATTCTAATGATAACAAGAGGCTGAAGAAGAACAGAGAATCAGCTAGGAACTCTCGATAAAGGAAAAAAATATATATTGATCTTCTCGAAAAAAAGGTAATTGCTATTATTTGTGTATTTATGGGATCAATAAGGGTATTGTGAAGGTTGAATTCAAACAATTGTTTTCTTGTTGATTTGTTGAAGGTGTCTGAACTGAATAAGGAAATTGAAGATGTATGTGTTTACATCGAAAAAAGCTAAAGTAGCATCTCCTCTGTTTTAGAGCATAATCCATTTGTAAAGCATATTAAACTAACAGTTCTGAAAGCTACTATTGTCATTTGTTGGTATTAATTGTATTTTGATAATTTTTATTGTTTTTTTGTTGAAGTTGAGAGGATTAGTTTAGGATAGACTAGGGTTTATTGAAAGAATATAGAATTAAATCAACGATGCAACTCCTAATGAAGATGAACTAAATCTCGTTTGTGATTCGTTTAGAGTAATCAAATCACTTTTTGATTGAAAAATCAAACCTATTAAATCATGGATATTTAAGGAACTTTATCTTTTTCTCACAAATTATTTGGTTTATTTATGTAGCTTCGTCTCGGTGCTACAGGTAGAATTAGACAAAATGCAATTAGTCTATTTTTTAAGCACATGTACAAGGGTTTCTTTGAGAATAACTATCAATACTTTCTCTACGGATATGACAGTGAAAATCAAGATAGTGGTAAATATAATACACAAATTCACAGATAACTCAAATAACATGCCGTTTTTCCTAATCTTATGCTTAATCTGAAGAAGATGATGAGTTCAATAGATGCGTTGAAATTTTTAAAGACACAGTGGGTTTACCTGAAAACGACAATCAAATCTACAGTGCTCTGCCGATTCTCAAAAAATTCCTAGAACATCGCAAGGCTTTCAAAAAGTATAAGAACATTTTTAGATTCATTTTTCAGACAAAACATCTGACTTTTTTTTCGGGGTTTGCCCTTTTTTAGGATATTTAAAGAAATGAAGGGTATCGAAAAGGATTGGAAGGAGAAAACAGCTTCAGTGGAAAATCTCGTCGATAAGATTTCACCCTTGCTAACTGCAACACAAGTTGGATAACTCATCGACTCCATAGATAAAGTACAATAGATATTTTACTTAGCTGTATGATAATTAATTTTGATGATGTTATTTCATAACAGAAAAGACAATAAAGCGAGTTAAGTTCCTTAAAACGCAGACACAATTAAATATCCAGTTAATAAATGGCAAATAGTTTAGCAGGATAATTTGGAAATCCTACAAATACCCAAACTACATTTGGAATACCTAGCTCAACAGCAGCTACTTCCTCTACAAACAACTATTTTTAGAACCCTTTGAATCCGCCGATTATGACACCTTCACAAATTCTTTCAGCGAACAATAATTCCTTTGGATACAATCCTTAAACTTAATCGATGGGTCCCATAATGAGCACAAACATGCCATCCAAAAATGCATTTCCTAGCTCTCTAGATTTCCAAATTGATTCTCTACCCCATAACAGCAGCAGTATCAATAACTTAAACAATCTAGGTACATCCAGCAATAATAACCTTCCTTCTGAAGATCCTGCCTAAAATTTTTACAGTTAAATTTAGTTCTCCAATTATCGTATGTATCAGCCTTTGTTTTAGATTCCTTAATAGTCATCGTAATATTTTGGAACAAGACAAGGTTCAGGATAGCATAATTCTAACATAGACAGTAATATTCACTAATCATAGCAACAACAACAACAATAATAACTTGGGCATCATCAATAGTAATAGCATAATACGTAGCCTCTTATGAATGAACATTTATTCACTGGAGCACCTTAGCATCCTTAAGGATTTCCATTCTTCGATATGATTCCTGCTTCTCTGTAAAAAGAAGATCAGAATAATATTTCCAAATAAAATTTAGGTCTCATCAGTAACAACAATAACAACAACGAAAACTATTTCATTCAAGATAGTACAATCAAGAAAAGAAAAAATTTCTGAGAATCAATATGATTTTCAAAGATGAATTTGAAATAGTGAGAAGAAAATATCAGAGAATGATATTGATAACTATTTTAAAAATATTATCAATCTCCTTGACCAATATTTTACTTGGAATAATTAAATATTCCTAATCTTTAAACTGATTTTTTGTTGAAATTCGAGTGCTGAAACATACTAACTTACTTTAGACATTCATGTTTGCATATTGAAACTTGATACAAGAAGAAATTATCTTTTTTAATACATATTTCTCTCCTCATTTTTCTAATATTTTCTCTTCAAAATTTAAAGAAATCAATTTCTTAATTATTATTCATTTCTTCATTGCAGTGGGCTTTAAAAAATGTAATCCAAGCTGTCCAGCCTAATGAGTAGATGCTCCTAACAAAATAAATTGTTTCAGTTAGAAAATAGATAAATTCCTAACAAAAAATAGAAATATTAATTTACTTTTAACAGGCGAGAACGTCGAACTGGATGTACGAATATGAGTTGGTTTGCTCGTCTAAATATGTGTTGGTGTGACACTACTTGAAGCAGGCTATTTCGATGATTAAACTGACATTCTTTTTTAAATTATTTTCCCTTTTTCTTCAATAAACTTTTTCGGAATTTCCTTTATCTTTTCTTCCTCTTCTAACTCCTCGATTAACTAGCTCTTTTCTAGAATCCATGGATGACTTTAAAGTTCAACAGCTGTAATCCTAGTTTCAGGATTAACATCTAGCATTCTTTTCAATGCATCTTTGCATTCATCTGAAAGAGTCTTCCCGACAGCCTAAGGAATTACATAATTACCTTCACAAATTAAATTTTTGATACGAAGATTTGTGTCTGCTCCAAAAGGAAGTTCTCCGAAGAGCATACTGAATAAAATCACACCCATAGACCATAAATCTACTGCGCTAGTTAGTTTTTTTATTTATCCACTAAGCACTTCCGGTGCCATGTATCTCAGTGATCCTGCATCTAAATGATCGACATTCTACCCAGCAGAACAGCCTGCTATTCCAAAATCAACTATCTATAAAAAAAAGAAACAAAAAGAAAATTATAAATAATAAATAAACAAAGCAATCATTTACTTTAATTTCATTAGAATCAGAAGAAGTTAGCAATATATTCTCAAGTTTTAGATCACGATGAATCAGATTATTCCTATGACAATACACCATAGCTTCTACAATTTATTTAAAATAGCTCTTTGCTTCATCTTCTGAAAATTTTCCTTTTGATTCAACTTTCGCGAGTAATTCTCCTCCTTGCAGATACTCCATGACAAACACAACTTGCATGTCGGAAAGTGTAAAGCAATTCTTAATTTTAACAATGTTCTTATGGTTAAGTGATTTCATTATCTCAGCTTCTCGAAATACCATGTCAATATCCTGAGCATTTCCTTATTAAAAAGTCCAAAGTAATTTTTAGATACCATCAAAAGAAATAATAATTCTACCTATGAGGTTTGTTTTGATTATCTTGATAGCCACTTTTTCATTTGTTTTACGATGTACTCCAAGTAGAACCTTACCAAACCCACCTTCTCCAAGTTCTTTGATCATATTGTACTCTGAAAAGGTGGAGTTGGAATCGAAATCTTCACCTATTAGGAATATTTTCGGGTAACAAAATAATCTAACAAAGAAATGTATTATTTCTACCTCCAGAGGCAAACAGGGTGGTGTCATTTTTTACATACTCAAGATCATCTTCGTTGAGTTCGACACCTTCGATATTGAATAAACGGAGTTTCTTAAAGTGGCTAGGATATTTCTCCTCCACTGCCCTTTGGATTTCTCTAAATCTTGTAGATTTAAGGAGTTTTAAACTCACAGGTTTAAGCAGTGGGTTTCCATTAATGTAGATGGTAACCTAGAGTAGAAGAGGATTATGATAATGTTAAGTTTAACTTGGAAAACCCTTCATATTGCATAAGAATACTGTTGAAGTAGTCACCAGAAAGTTAAGTAAAAAATCGTTTACCTTTTTTTCTTTAACCTGTGCCATTTCGAAATCATCATAATCTCCGAACATGTCTTTTAATTTTAAGCTGATTAAATTATTACAAATGTTTTTATTTGTTACATCAGTCTTTTTCCTGAGCAATTAATTTACTAGCAAAATTGCTATTTGTATTCAAGATTAATAAAAAGTCAAGACGGGCATCAATTTCTATGAGATATTTTTTTGTTTATTCTGATTAGTAAACTCTATTTAATATTTTTTTTGGTTCATTATTTGAGAAATAGATAGAAATTTGACTATTACCAAATAAACAAATACAAAAAATTTGAGGAAGGAAAAAAAGAAAGGAGTTTTTGAAGGATTTTCAGTGATTCGTGGTGTGTTCTTAAGAAGAATATGCATGTTACTGAGATATTGAAGGGAAGGAATCGATTAATTTAGTTTGATGTGATTGTGGATTACATTGATAGTTCTAGGTATAAAATATCATAATAATAGTGTAAAACGTAATTAGATTATATTTGGCTTTTATGATATGAAAACAGTCAATTCTCTAGGATTATTTTAAGTCAATTTTCTTATTAATAATTAATCTATGAGATTTTATATTTACTAAGAGCAGTAGAAGTATATTTTTTTTAGCATTGTCTTGTTTTTATTTATTTATGAATTTCAATTTCAAACATTAAATAAATATATCTGTTTTTACATGGAAATACTTAGATTTTCAATTTAAATATGATCTTCTAGTTGAATTATTATTTATGTATTTTTAATCATTAAATAATGGAATTAATAGTAGTTTTCTTTGATTATTAGTTTATTCCATTTTTTGTTTGTTTGAAGACATTTAAGCTTTATTTGAGTGGGTAATCGCCAACTCAACCAGTCTTGCGTGCTTGAAACAAATAAAATTAACAAAAGAGATAGTTATTTGTTTAGGATTTAAAAAAAAGGAAAATTTACTTAAAATGGTTGACTCCGACTCTGATGATGATAAGGTTGTCCAAGAAGTTATCCCTCCTCATGTAGTCCGTTTCAACGATATGCCTCAAATCCTCTTCAAGAAAGTTGTCAAATGTAAGAAAATGCAAATAAAAATGTTTCTGAGAATAACATGCTAAACTTTAAATTAGAGGCTGATGTACTGATAAAAGAAAGCCCTGAGGGTTTAGAAAAGGATCTTGCACTTAGTCTAGTAAAGTATGTCAAGAGTCTACCTGAGTTCAAAATAGGTTAATACTTCTTATATTTTTCTCTCCTAATTATTCAATAAATGCATTTTCATAAGGCAAATTTGAACTCATATCATTTGGTTTTATTTTTAATATTCTGCTGTAGGTGATGGTGAATGGTAATGCGTGATTGGCAAAAACTTTGGATGCTCTCTTACTTTCGATGCGACAGTTTTGACATTCTTCGATCTTCTCCCAAGCAGAAAATCTATTCTTCTCTTTAAATCTGGCTGAGCAAACTAAAGAGAAAAGCGTTGCCTTGTTTATTCATTTTCATTTTTGTTGTTATGTGAAAATGTAACTGTTTGAGAATGGATCTTATCATAATTAAAGGCTAAGGTTATTTTTGAAGTTACCAAGATGAAAGAATGAAAAGGGAGTAAAATTAAATAATACAGATCATATGAGCATCTCTACACATAACGATTTAGGAAATGAACACATGTTTTGAGAGTGAGATAATACAATAATCAAGTTGCAGAACTTTGTTTAGCAGGCGAAATTGAAACAGATGGAGATTGCTAATCTTGCGACTATGGCTGATCTTCTCCTTCATCTGATCCTGTGATATCTTCGACAATATCTACAAGGAAGCAATCGATGTCTTTATTGGCTTGTTTGATATGCACAGTGTCTTTAAAAGTAAATTCAAATTCATTTGGGAAATTTTCCTCAAGTAATTTTTTAGTATATTCACTGACCATAACTCTACCACTTTCACCATTAGATTCCATTTTATTTCCAATTATCACATCAACGCCATATACGTCGTATCGGACAATCTCAGTGCCAACTATGCCTCCAAAAAGTTTGCCCTAAGAAAAATAAATTAAAAGTTCGTAAAGAACCATTATTATCCATAAAAAAAGTATTAAGGAATAATCTCTAAAATCTGTTTTACTGTGTGGACACCAATTCTCATTTGAAGATCACAATTAGTGAAGTGTCGTACATTTTCAATGATATTAATCATATCGAATGCGAATCTAATAACATTGTGCGCTTCTTATGCAGGGTTGCGATCGTTTTTGTTCGTTAACCCGAAACAAACATAGCAATCACCGATTGTGTAAAGTTTGAAGACATTCTAGCTGAGACAATGATCATCGAAATCAGTGAAGAGTTTACGCAGCATGTTTACTACGACTATTGGGTCTGTGGACGAAGAATATTTCGTGAATCCAGCAATATCAGCAAACAGTAATGTCACATCATCGAGTTCTTCGCAGACAAGGGGAATTTCTTTTTTCATTGAATCAAGGAATTGCTTTAAGACGTGCTTCGGAAGGAGGTTATTCAGCAATTGATCTAATTCATTTTTCTTGACTTCAAGGGTTTTCATGTTGTTAAAGGATCGCACTTCATTTTGAATTTACTAATACTAAATTCTTAGATGAATAACACCTATGAGAATTAAAAAGAAAGGTGCTTGTGCTTCAAGTTCTCCACAATTAATAGCATAAATGAAGTAGACCACTAAGGAAAAAATGAATGCGACAATTTTTTCAAGGAAACTAAAGCATTTCAGTGATGCAAAGACCATAACTATTAGCTGGATTTCAAGGCAAATGATTATCACAGTTGGAAGGATTACATTTACCACAGATTAGATCGTCAGAGAAGAGGTATTTTACAGGGATATATTATAAATGGAGACTTATTTCATGTAGGAGTCTAGCTCAATATCTTAGAGAAGTGTGAACAGCAATGCAGTGAGGTAAAGAACTCGAAGAAAGTTCTTGAAATTATTCCAAGAAAGTGCAGAATATATTTTAGAAAATGCTAAAGCTGGCAGGGACAGTAATATGAATGTAACTGCTGTGTACGCAGGAAGAAGTGCTGAAGTTTGAGAAGATACATTGAGATTCTTATTTTGATTACTTACGAAGTTAGCAATGACAATAACTTTGAGTAGAAAATAGATCGAAACAGTTCCCATTTCCATCGTAACACTTTTCAATTATTGTTTTTAGATCGATTTAGAGAATTCGATCTGCAGCTATTTCTGCTCTGCGCTGCGTTTATCATTGAAAAGGCACAACCCTAATCGAAGATTTTCACTACGAGCTACACTGTTGCCACTTTCATCTTTGGAATAAGCCTTATCAACTGCTAATTCACTGTATAAAATTTACATTTATTGTAATTTTTCCACGGATAATTTCAACTCAGGTAATTTGATTATTTCAGGCTCCAGCTCCACATGAATCAATAATTCCCCTTCGATTTTGTTGATTAATTCATTCTTTGGAGGACTAACGGGCGACAATATTTCCGCTTCAATTTTCTCACTTCTTCCACTACCTCCTCGACTTAAGTTCCTTCCATCTTGTTGAAAGTGTGGTTTTATACCAACAATAGTGAAAGAACTTGCTTTTTTGAGCATTCTACCTCCTTTTCTTGGCAAAATAGGTGATTTATCTGCATTGTTGGCTGCAAGTTCTATTTTTAATTCTTTTTTAGGTGATCCTTTTTCGATTCCTGGGTAATTAGGCACTGATTAACCCATAGCTATTGCTAATGGAGGTAAAGGTTGCTAAGGATTTTTTTTATCTTTGGTTGAAGTATCAAAGTTTGAAATTCCAATATTGTCTCCAGATTTAGATGGTTTTATCTATAATGTATTAGTTTTTTTACGATTTAAAGAACGTCTTTTCGTAGCAGAATTTGAATTCGCAAAAGAACTACGTTTCCTCTTTGGACTGCTATCTTAGGCTATCCTAGAAGCACTTTTAACATTTAATAATTTATTTATATCCTATGGCAATTAGGGTATTAATTAGATTGGGAATTCGTTTGTATGCGAAGTAATTGGCTTTTGTTATTAAGGATGTTAGTTCTTTTGAAGAGTTGAATTAATTGTCTATGAAAATTATCTGAATTAATCAAGTTAGCTCATTGTTTAACCGGAATCCTTAGGCTATTTATTTGCTACGAGATCTTAAATGAAACCTAAAATAACCATAAGAAAAGTTTAAAAAAGACAATTACATTTCAAAGAATTATTTTTACTCTATTGTTATTATTGAGGTGGAAGGGTTCTAAATGTCTTTCTGTCAAATACTTAGTATGTTGTGATTGTTCCTTTTCCTTTCGCTTCAACTTTTCTCTCGATAAATTTAAAAAAAGTATTAAAACGCACCTTAGAATAGACTTCACTAGATATTGTGATCATATCTGAAAGTCCAGTTGAGCAGACTCTGCTTGTGGTATTAACAGTGTCACCGATTAAAGAGAATTGCGGTTTATGATAACCGATAACACCTGAAATAGCTGGACCAAGATGTATGCCTACTTTAATGATGATACTTTTATTTGAAGCAATATAAAGTCTGCTACTTTTCACGATTTTTTATAAGTCAAACGCAAAGAGTAGCGCTCGTTTTGCTTGCTAGACATTTTAGAATCTCCCTTCAGATTTAAAGAGCTTTTCAACGTCAGTGATCCCAGCTGCTGCTAGATATGTCTTTCCAACCTTCCATTAAAAATAAGTATAAAAAATATTCAATCAATTAACATTTTCAAATGAAAAAGGAAAAAGAAAAAGTTTCCAAGAAAAAATTATTTTTTAATCATTTTTTTTACAGTTTCAATCTTTTAAAGCCCATTTTATTAGCAAGCAATATCAAATTGCCGATAGAGCTTATCTAGAATCCTAACTATCCCAGTCTTTTCACTGATAATTAGGTCATCGAAATTGCAAATGTCGCAGAAGACAATCACAACTTCATCTTATTTTTCAGCTACTTTATACTACCCTTACTTCATTGTTTCAATCTTCTCTCGAATGAACTTTGGTAGTAATATCGATAGGATATCTTTGACTTTCATTGTAGCCTTGAATAAATTATGCTCCGATAGATAATTGTTCCTAAGAGTTAAGCTCATCTAAACAAAAATAACATTTCATAAAAATTAAAGAAAAATTAGATTAATGTTTTATTTTAACAAACTAAGAACCTAGAAATAGCTTTGAAATGAAAATAAAAGTATGAATTCAATTTTACGCTATATTTCTATGCGATAAATAGCGAGAAGAGTATTAAATAAGATAAATAGAAGCACATCCTAAAGACAGTCGAAGAATTGCCATTACCACTAGGTGCTTCGGAAACATATCCAATTGCTTCAAAAAAAGTGTCAAGATTCCATTTCTTTAGATCTGTTTCAGTTCTTGAAGGATAAAAGCAAAAAACAAAATAACCAAGGGTTTTTGTAAATTTCATTTATGTATTCTTTTCTTACAGGATCAGGAAAACTAAGAAGAGTAAACTGCCTTGAATGAAAAGAAACGTGTGCGAAAATCTAAAGCAAGAGGTAGCTACTGCAATATGCATGATGAGCTCCGTTGGGTAAGTAAGGATTTGTTTGGAGGAGTTGAGCAAGATAAACTTCAGAGAACGTACGACAGCAATCTTAAGCAAAGAAATTACATAAATAATTAAAAATAGCACAAATACAAAATGAACAATTGTATTTTACGGAGATTGATATTTTGAGGATATTCGATTTTTGATATCTTCTGGTGAGTGTGAGGGCAGTAAGAATAAATACAATTGAAGAAGTGATAGCATATGAGACAATGTAAGTCCCCCCTGAGGCTGAGAATTCATTGGTGACTTTGCTGAGAACTAGAATCTCATATCCAATGTCAAATGCTATGAAGTTGATGATATAGAAGATTCTGTTGGAGTGCCTTATTAATATGGATAGGCTCTTTTCGAACAGTTATTCGATCTCTTTTATCGAGAATTTCAATGTCCAGCGCGACATCTATGTCTAATTCAAATTAATGTCCTCCTACATGAGCATAGACGATAGAATTATGTCCATTTCTTTATCAACAAATATGCTTCGGATAACTTGAGCTGGATTGTATTTCTTCATAAGATTAACAGGTAATTAATTAGGAAATGAAGGTAGACCTAGAATATCGTTCGAAGATAAATCGATCAAAGGTATTGGTGGGTGTTCGGGTTGCTTTGGTGGTGTTTTAATTTAAATGTAAGGAGTATTGGTTTTGGAGTTGTTGCTATTATTCTCAGAGAGTTTTTTCCCATCGAGTGTAAGTTGGCTTGGATGTTGGTAAGGCTCAACATGAATCGTTCCATCAAGGTGCTTTTTCTAAGACAGTTAGATGATATTATTGGTAGTTGATTTGTCTGAATAGCTCTGATTACGCTAAGGATTTCTTTAAGAAATATTGATGTGTTTGCTTTCTTTTTTTTATTTTTCTACATACTTTGAAATTCCTATGATAGAGAATGGCTACGAAACGAAGAAACACTTTGTAAAGATGGATTTAACTGCATAGAATGAGAGAAAGAGGAATACATTGAAGAAATAAAGGGATTCAAATAGGTATTCTAGAATATACTATATTTCATCACCATAAGTTGCATATGTGTCGACTAGAACAAAGGCAGAAAATACTAAAATAAATATCAAAAGTTCCAGTTTTATGCTCAGAAAATGCAAGTCAAACACTTAGCAGAAAGACGCTAAGTAAATGCCCCATTAAAGAAGAATAGCAGAGTCCTCGATTCCAGGGCTGATGCCATTTTGAAATTCATAGAATGCAGTGAAAAAGAAAAATATCAGTAACGAATCAATACAAGCCTGCAGGACGATTTTCATATTCAGCATTGGAAGCTACTGCCTTGTTTCCGAAAACCTCGAGTAAAACGCTCGAAGAAATGGCCCTTGAGTTTACTTGTCAGCGAAGAATTTCTTATTTTTTCTGAAGATGTAGTAGCACACGTTGACAATTAATTGAACACAGTGGAACAATATTGTTTGAAAAGGATCGAAGAGAGGTACATTGCAGGCACATGATAACACATTCCAGAGAATTATAGAAAATGCCAAGAGATAACTTCTATACACTCCCATGTACATTACTTCATCCATAATTTCCATTTACAATCGACTTTCTCTGAAAAGAATGTTCAAGAATGACTCTGGATCTTTTGAATTAATATGGGAAAGTTATCTGATAATTGAACTTCTCGAGGAATGCTAGTCACTTTGGTTCTCGAAATGAATCCCAACTTAATTGTAATTTAATCGTTCTGCATCACTCAGACTTGATAATACATTTACTACTCGCTAATGTTGCGATTTGAACCTATCTGTCATGGTGTTTCCTAGAAACGATTTTTACTCATCACTCAGCTCAAAACCAACTACACTATTTGCGTAGAATATTATCAAACAAAAATGATTCCACAGATACTCATCGCTTCGAATGATATTAAGACTTTATCCACAGATAATCACGGAATATTCTTTGATTTCGTTTTCTTCAGGAAATAATATTCCTTCTTTTTTAGAGGCTTCGAAGGTAAGTTCTTTATTGTTAGTGTCTTAATTACTCCCACGTCTTTACGTGACTGTTAAGGATTTCTTAAGAAGTGGATAATGAGAAGGATTACTAGCCAACGGAGGTTGATTTCCTGAACCAACTTTGGCTTAATTTGATCCAAAGGAATTTTATTCGGCAATATTGTTGTTTTTATGGTCAATTTTACCTGTAGGAGTGAATTAGCTCATTTGCTTTCCATTTATTGCAAACTGACTTTAAGTTATTAGATGCCCTTCATTCCCTTCTTTAAAGGAATTCTTGTTAGAAAACATCTAACTCATCACTTCTAGTTGGCTTCTAGTTTTGTACATGAGTTCCTCAAAATTAGCTGAAGAAAAATCAACAATTTTTGCTTATTTTTCTGCTAAAACCTTATAATTATAACAAGATTCGATAACACTTTCTTATTTGTCACAAGTCAGCACCCATATTTTCTTGTTTAACCTTCTTAGCTCTCCTATTGTATCTTTCATCGTTTTGTCACAGTCTTCTTTGAGCCCTTGGAATTACAAAAATCACAATTTAAACAATTATTTGAATACCCTCATCAAACAAATAATCATTTTTACCAACAAATCCAAGCATTTAAATAGGTTGAGTGTCTTCTTCTTAAAATTACATTTGTTTCTAAAGTATTTCTTCAACTTCTTTGCTGGATGTTTCTGCTCGAATCTAGTTTTAAAATGCCAATAGCTAATCTTCTGAAAGTTCCTTTTTTGAATAAAAAATTAGCCTTTCTCCTTGCTCTTTCATTTATCCAAGCAATGACTCCAATTTTTGTTTCTTTTAGCTTGAAATGCTATTTTGCAGATAACTTGGAATAGTTGCAGAAGTATGCCTAATAAGTAAAAATGATTAGTTGTCTTATTCAGCAATCAGCACCATGCTTTGAGATTCCTAAAAAGTGAACCTAAAGAGAACTTAAACTTTTATCCTTTGATGATCTTAGAGGATAATGTAAAATAGTCTCTCAGCAATCTAGCAAGAACACTCAAATGTGACATCATGACTTTGTGTAAATTCAAGAATATTCTCTGTGAACTTATCCAAGTGAATATTGTTCATCGTTGAACCTGCTTTTTCCCTGTCAACTTTTGTTTTAGTTTCATGACAAAGTGCCATTGCCATCATGAGTGCTTGGATATCTTCACTTTTTTCAGTTATTGCCTTTTGAAATCCACTCAATCCCTCAAAAGTATTCCCAACTTTACCTAATATCTTTGAAATATCGTTTCCAGGCACACGAAGGGAAGTGAAAATCTAAGGAAGCTAAGTTGAATAAGAGAGACCTTTTGCTTTGGAGTCATTCTGATTTAGTTTGTTACTTCTGTTGGAAAATAAACTATTTTGACTTGCTTTAGAATGTTCTTTTTCACCCAAATCTTCAGAATCAGCTAGAGGTTTAAAGTAGACATCTTTCTCTAAAAATAACTCAGGTTTGTCTTCATTTCCTTTAGGTTTATTTGTAAAACTTCTATTTTTTCGAAGTCTTGAAATATTGTTATTAATAAGTATGTTCCCAGCTTTCTTTTCCTAAGTATAGTATGCTGACTAGTTAGGCAGTCCCTTATTGTTATCATCGTCTTCATCTTCCTAAGACTCGCACTCTTTTTCTAAAATTGCATTTAGATTTTCATTCTTTTTTTCACCTCTTTTAATTTAAAAAATAAAACAAAATAATCATCCACAAATCCTATTTTTCTTTCTTCAGTTTACACATCCGGAGAAGGCAGATGATCTCTGATGAGTTTTTCAGTTTAATTTCCAAGAAAATCTCTCGCTAAGACTAACGTTACATCAGAATAACGACGAGTATTTCCATTCCCCAAAATCTTCATTGGTGGTTTATTGCTTGCTTTCATGATATCCGTTTCTGAACCAACGATAATATCCTTGATTTGAATATTGCATCCATCTTCGTTTTCCGATAACGATGATGATGATGACTTCGATGAAGAACAAGAAGATTCACAACTACTTGCAGATTTCAAATCATATTCTAAAAAATCATCTTCAAGATTTTTTCGAGGTGTTTTGCCAGTCTAAAGAGTTTTGAAGTTTGGGAACATCGAAGGATTGTGTTATAATAATAATTAATCGGATAAGTAGTTAGGTTTCTCAATATATTTAACTAACTTTGGTTCTTCTTTTTCAGGTTCTTTTTTTTCTACAAGGATCATTCTATTTTCATTTTTTGACATTGAATTCAACTCATTTCCCATTGTAGGCGGTTACTAAAGGAATTCATCATTCTCAATTGTATTTGTTATGTGTCTTCTTTGTCGTAATAAATGAGACGAATCATGATCTAATTTCTCAATTTTTATTTCATTACTTTTTTTCCTTGGGGAATCCTAAGTAAAGTCTAAAGTGTTTTTTGTAAATGGAGAGGAATCTGAATGAATCGATAGATCATTCTTGAAACTTAATTATCCAGTAGTTTTCATATTAACTTTATTATCCGTTTCATTATTATTATTCCTGTGCTAAAATGCTTCAAAATTACTTGAAAACGAAACATTCTCTTGTTTTATTTGCAGCTACTAATGTGATTCCATCGGTGTCAGCAACCTATTAAAACTTGCATCGTTGTCGTCTCTTCTTGTAGTTATATTGAACTCTGAAGAATTTAATTGACTAATTAAGATATTCGGACGAAGAGTATTATGCTCTTCAGGTTTTATGTCTGGTCCAGAAATAGCGTTGACGATTAAGCTGGATGCTTTTTGTTCAGAGGATTGGAGGGCTAATTTATCGCTTTGATTCACATTGGCACTATCTTAGATTCCTTTAGAATCAAGCATTTTCATGGTACTATTTTTATATTAATACTAACCAATCGCTGAGTCCTACAGTTTAAGTGATGTTTTCAGTCCAAGATCACGACTTAAACCATTTTAATCTTCTCCAATGTATGTTTTGCTGTCTAATTCAATAATTTTTGTTAGTGAATGTTTCCTTTTATTCCTAATGTGAATTTCTTCCTTCGAAACAAGAGGAAGACTATTAGTGAGCGGCTCAGGCAGGGATTCAATTAACTGAATAGGAGGAAGAGTAGGAGAAAAGGTTTCTTCCTTTTTTAATTATTTGGCATAACGGCTTGGTGATGCAGCACTTTGTATTTTTTTTAGATTTAGAGTTCTACCGAATACTGTCGAAGCAGGTGAATTAATTTATGACAAATCTGATAAAGTAGGTATGTCATTCCGTAGATAGGTGTCTCTTAATCGTGAGACTAAATTCCCCGGTGATTTAGAAATGCTAGGGCTCATTTCGGATAATTTGAAAAAACGATCTCGAAGGCAAAATGAAGAAATAACTGATTTCTTTTAGTTTTGAATTCTCAGTGAGTTGAATATAATATGCGTGCTATCTGCTAATTCACTAAACGATGTGAGGTAGTTCATGTAGTATCCTGAGTTTAGTGAGATTCCTTTATTCATATTGTAGATGCAAAATACCAATTGATTGATGATCGAGCAGTATGAAGGAAATGTTAAGATAAAGTCAATTGCAATTGGAACCATCTACCCCTTGAATGGCATACTTTTAAAGCAATTTAGACTGATTCTCAGAATAATTACGATCAAACTGAAGAAGCATATCATGATGATCTAAATTATCGATTGTACATCCCATTCCCTTCTGAAAAAGGAAGGTTTTAGCCGTTATTTCTCTTTTGCTGCTAAGGTTGCTTGCTTAAATGAAAAGCTATCATTTCCACTAAGTACTACGATGCCAACTAGCCAATCGGTGTATTTGACTTAAGAATATTTCTGTAATAAATTAGCTACACCTATTTTCTCACTAATTGGGTCTTTTTTGAGACTAACATAGCCATAAACACTCTAGATATCTTCTGTTTTTTTTATGTCAATGCGACCTGTTAGAATTCTACGATATTCGGTTAGATTACCTTTGATCGAAGAATTTTTCTGTACTTCAAAACAAAATCAATGTTAGTTAATATATTTACACTTGATTGTTTAATCATAAAAAAAGTATTCCATTTATTAAAGTTAACTACATAGATAAAATAATATTTTGTATGTTGTAATATTGTGCCGTGTAACCTTAATAAGCTTTTGGTTTTTAACGGAAATTCTAATGTAAATAATTCTAAAATATAAATTATCTCACCCCCTTGAACATCACTTTACTTCACAAACTAATTATTACGGGTAGTAAAATAGCTAACCAAATGAAATAAAAGTATTTTTTGTCATTTTTATGTTCTTTTCTGACTTTCAATTAATTGAAAATAATCCAATCATTCTCTTGATTCTAAAAATAAACTGCCTTTGATTATCTGTTCTCTAATGCAAATCTTAATTCCCCCATATTTCCCTTAGCGTTACTAATTAAATGTTAAAGTATTATCCTAAAAGAACTAATTTACTTGAAGTCAGAATTGGCGAATATTTGATGGTTGTTTCTGAGGAATCATCAATAAAAGATGTATCCGCAGTGCATTTACTTTCCCACATATCTAAAATTAGTAAATCTGCTGGACAGTAGTCATCTTTAGCTAAGAAAACGATATCACCAACTTAGAGCGCTCCCCATGTTGTTTTTTCAAGAATATCAACACTTAGTTTATCTTTGAAATCTGCATTTTTGAAACGTATGAGTTTTAAGCAAGTATTTTTGTTGTTAGTTTGTGTGTCATAGAGAAGTATTCGCTTGTAGTAGAATGCTTCTTTCAGTAAGGTAATGAGTAAATCCAATATAAGAGGCAGTTCTAGTGTAATCATGAGAGTTCGTCTGAAGGAAAACCATTCATAAAAAATAGATGGAAAAATATGAGACAAATTTGTTAAATCAAATTGCTGTTATAGTTATGTTTACTTTGTGTACGCGGTAGGAAGATCATCTGAGCCCATGAAAGAATAGATTATCATCACGATTATCAAGAATATATTTTATATTCGACCAAAAAATGAAGTAAACGAGCCCATAGCATAAGTGATCTAAACACAAAAAATTAAATTATTTTCTAAAGGAACAAACAAGTTTTCTATTAAAATCAGTAGTAACATATCATTATGAAAAACTAAAAAGTAGCATTCCTTGCATTCTAAAAATAAAAAATGATCTTTTCTTACATTGTAGCTTTTAATTCTGTTTGACTAAGAGCGATTCCGCTAATTGTATCCTTAGAGATTAACACAGTCACCGTTTTCTAGCTCAATCTAAAAAACAAAAACTGCAAAATCTAGAGCAGATACTTTGAGAATTATGATTGTACATATCTGTCTGTCTCCTGCGCTTAAGATTTTTCTGTTTCTTTGAAGCCATATCGCTTTTCTCTACCATAGACGTCATTTAAATATTTAAGGATACTCTTCATCATTCTTCAACCAACTGAACAAAGAGTTGAGAGAACTTCCTCGCTAGACGTCTTTTACTGCTGGTTTTTCTCCCAAAAAATTATTAAATATTACCTCGCTTTATGTTTTTGTGTTGTATTCTTCAATTGTTTTTGATTTTTTACTATGTTATTCTTTATTTTTGATTAGCAATTAGGAAGCACTTACAAGAATTAAATATGCTTTTGTGTTTATTTAGGTTCTATTGTAGTTAGTTCTTCACCTTTACACCTTTACGAAAAATAAGTCACTCTAAATAATCTTTCGTTGGCAGTTTATTCAAAGAACTAGGAAAATTAATGTGAATTTTTTTGAATTGATTTGCCTCAAAAAGTTGAAAAATAGTGTTCAATAAGTAATTTCTATGAACAATCATTGGCAGAGTTATTTTAGTATGTTTTACTTAAAAAAAGTTAAGAATTTTAAACTTCAAAATTAATTTGATTCGTTATTGCTGTTTAAAAACTGTTTTTTCAATTAACCTAAGAAAAATATGACTATTATGAATGGGGTGGGGTATTGGATTAACAACTTTCACAGATAAATGAAAAAAAAACAAACAAACAAACAAAATATATTCACATAAAGGATTACTTGTTTTGGAAAAAATCAAATTCCAAGAAATCCTTAAAATTCTGCAAATGATATCTCTGAATCGCCATCAGTGTTAAACATATTGAAAATCGTTTGAATTTCTTGCGGAAGAATATTCTTGTCGATAACACGAACAAGTTTAGAGAATTCTTCGAAGTTAAGATTCCCATCTCCGCTTTTGTCGAAGTTTTTGAAAATCTACTTGAGATTCAGATTGTGCTTTTGTATAATACGCTTGAGTTCTTTTACTAGTTTGATGGCTTTTTCTTTGAGAGGGTTGAATTTTGTCCCAAGATCTTACATACCGTAAGAAAGTTAGCTATAGAATTCATCAAAAGATATCTCACCATCTCCATTTAAATCAAACTTTTTAAAAACTGGCTAGATTTCATAGTCTTTCATTCTTGGTGCTACAACTTGGATAAGTTTGATGAACTCAGTAAGATCAAGTGTGCCTTGCTTGTCTTTGTCGAAATTCACGAAGATTTATTTCAAGGAGAGATTGTTATGCTTGATAATTTCCCTGAGATCAGTGATAACTTGAGTGCCTTTATCATTGATATCTGAGAAATCCCAGCAATTGAAAATGGCTTTGAATTCACTTAGAGATACTTTTCCATCTTTGGAAGTATCGACTAGAGTGAACAAATGGCTCGCTTCGTGGAAGGTTATTCTAGGATCAATGTTTTACAACAGATTAAAGAATTCTTGTATGTTCAAGTCTCCTCCTTTGTCTGAGTCGAATTAATAGAAAATTTACTCCGTATTCAGATTTCGAGTCTACACAATTTACTGCATATTCCGAAAGATCTCTTTAGCTGCTTAATCGAAAACTACTTCTAGAGACTCCTTTTTTCCACTAATTTTCTGGAGAATCGGGTGGACAAACACTTCATCCCAACTTATTCTATCTTTTTCATTGAGAGTCAAACATCTTGTGATGAAATCTTTAGTATTTGTTCCGATTGGTTTCTCATAAGGGAATCTCAAAGGGCAACTCTTCATGTTTCGCAGATAACTTTTGATGTCTCTTGCAGGCCAAGGGCTTTTAGTTAATAAAAAAAAAGACTTATGTAAATGCAAGATGTTAAAGAATTCATAATTCGCTGAATGTATTATTTTAGATTACGTCTTGCCGAAGAGCATTTCATAGAACATCATGCCAATACTCCAAAGATCAGATTTGGAAGTATAAGGCACGTTTTCGAGAAGCTAAGGAGCCATGTATAAAGGAGTTCCAACGCATTCTTTGATGAGTTTCTATCCTTTGAAATCAGCTTTGCAAGCAAATCCAAAATCAGCTACTTTATAAATATTCCCTTTTATGAGGGTATTTTCTGGTTTGATGTCTCTGTGTATGTATCCATTATCAACTAGTTCCTTGAAACCAATCATCAACTGATTGAGAATATCAAGGGAGAGATTCTCTGGAAGATGTCCATTATTGGTGTGGATAAACTTGCGGAGATCTCCATCTGGACATAGTTCCAGAATTATGTATGTTGTTTTCTGCAAAAAAAGAGAGAGAATGAGAGAAAATGATTGAAAAACTCTCTTAAAATCACCCCCCACCCACTAGAACCATCAAATTAACAAGATTTTTATTGTTTGAAAAGAAGAAAAACTTGCTTAGCATTATTAAAAATACAAGCCTTGTAAGTCCACCTAAAAGAGGATAAAAAAGAGCCAAAATTGAGAGGGATAAGTGAAAGAGATAAGAGTTGAGAGTATTGTAAAGCTGCTTGAAATAATTAATACCTTATCATTTTAGACATAATACATGTGGACGACATTTTATGATTTAAGCACCTTCATAACTTTGATTTCATTCTCCAATGATTCCTTCATGAATTAATCAGTGAACTACGACATATCCATGCACTTCACTGCAACAGGTTCACCTGTTTTGACATTCTTTCCTTTGTACACTTTTCCATAAGAACCTTCACCAAGGAATCCATTGTTATCCCAGGTATAATCGCCAATTTGTTTTAGCATAATAACTCCTCTTTTTCAATATCTTTTTTCTTCCCTTATTTCTGCGCTAATCTATTGAAAAAATAATAAATCAATAAATAATATTAACTTCCCAGCCACTGTTTGCAAATCTTAAACCAAACTCTGTTCTACCCCCTTGGTTAAGCTAAATTACCACAAAACTGAATAAACCAGATGCTATTTTTCTTTTTCCTTTATGTAGTTACTTTTTTTTCTTTATCTATTTCAGTTTTTAATGCTTACAAATGGCTTTTATCAAGCACAGTCTTATCAGAAACTAGATGAAATTGTTAATTTTTCATTGGGATCTGCACTCTCAATTGATATAAATTGATGTGTAAGAAACAATTTAAATTTTTCAATAAACTCTTCAACCATTTTAAAGTAATAATATTGAGAACAAATAGTTAACTCCTTCTCAATTGTATTTTAATCTTCTTAATGCATATTTGTATTCATATTTCTTTACTCGATACATCAAAAGTGTAACAATTCACATACTAAATCAAATATTTTTGAGAAAAGAAAGATATGAATAATTGACAATTAAAAGGGATTTTAATTATTATTTATGAAGCATTTAGTTGCATTTGTTCTACCATTAGCTGTAAGTCAGAGAATCTTCTTTAATTTACAGCTAAAACTCCTTTTTCAATTACATTTTTACCTGCTAAAAATATCCCTTTGACATAATTATTTATTTTTTAATTAATTCAGCTTTTTGTTTCATTTTCACTTGAGAAAGGTTTTAATTTTTTCTAGTATGGCTACTAGCGTTTAATAATTTATGGTTTGAAATAACACCAGAATCAAGTAAATTACTGAGTAATCTGTCAAACATTAGAAGACTTAACTTCTTTTTAATATTTTAGAGATGTGCTATTATCCCAAACACACATAATTAATAAATGACAAAATTATGAAAAAGAATATCCAGCACCTATTCTCAAATATGAATCTTTCTTTCCAGCACAAAATGGAACTTATTTTATCAATAAAAAATACGCTCAAATAGCTTCTCAAACAAAGGAAATAAAAAAATTTAATTTCACTTTTCCAGCAAAAAAAACTGATCCAAAATACAACACAAAATGACTTTCTCTACAATAAATAATTTATATCCTAGTTCAACTTAGGCTTTTGAATGCAAATGAATTACAACTTGGACACTTATTGCATTTAAGAATCCAAGGAGCTATGCACTGCGAGTGATAAACATGCTTGCAATCTAATCGAAGAACTTTGTCACCTTCTTTTAAATCTTCCAAGCAAACAGGGCAATTATCTGCTATTTTTTATGCTTCTTCTAAAGATAGTGGGTATTCATTTGCTGTTTGCAGTTTTTCTAGATTTTCATGCTACAATCTTTTGGAATCAAATTGCAATTTCACAAAAAATAATACAATCCTCGCTATCATCAGATATAATATTCGGTCACAAAATGTAACGAGTTCATCAGCTAACTCATTATCATACAAGTAGTTAAAGAAATATAGAATACCTCCAGCCGCATAGGTTAACCAAATATACTTAGAGATGAAACAGTTATAATAATATACTTTTGTCTGCATAAATTTTTCAACTTTGATAATCAATTCATCGATATTGTGTGAGCATTTTACAACTTTTTCTAGCATAATCATCATCGCTATCTTAGGGATTACTATTACAAAGTTCTCAAAGCACATCACTGTCAGCCACAACGTATTCACCCAACTTTACTCAAGATAAGCTAAGAAATTCTCATGAAGAAATATAAATGTGTATGCTAAATAAATATTCATGAGCAGAGCAATTCGTAGCTAAAATTGAAGAACCTTCACATTGAATAACGGAGATTCAGTTGATCTGAACTGCTAAATCTAACTCTGCACGTACTGTATTTGCTATGGATTTCCTTCAGTAAACAGTCTCTCCCAAACCCTGTCTTTTAGTGTACCCATATGATAATGTTTATATTATTATTTTCTTTTATCCAAATTACTTTTTTTTCTTAAAGCGCATCATTCTTTTTCTCCCAAGTAACAAAAAGTTCCTCATTACATTTGAAGTTAATTATGAATTATATGAATTTTTCCGAATTCTCTTATCTGAATAAAGATAAAAATTGAACTTGATTTTTAGAATCTCCTTTGAGGTTAGAACAATTGGGACAATTCATGCCAAGAACAGTTTATCAGCACCTTCTACATATTAGCTTGTGAAGAACTTGAAGGTTGAGTATTTTTGCTTGAAGCGAAGGGTTATGCAGTAGACATTGTAGTTGTGGTTTTTCAATTTTTTTATGCCCACATGGCTCCTTCAAAACCAATCATAAAAACAAAAATATTTTTGCTAAAAAGAAACTTAAGATTTGATTCTGACATACAAAACTAAAAAGAATGTTATTGTTTGTACGTAGTGACATGTTGTGGAGGTGCAAGAGAATGATCTCCATCGAAAAGGTTCACAAATATTTCACTTTTTTCAATGGTATTTTGTTTCTCAATCTCTTCTTATTTTGTATTCTCTGGAAATGTCTTTTTTGATCTCCAAAGACTCAAATGATTCTGCTCTCGTTGCCTTAAAAAATAGATATCCGAGAGATGAGGAGGACAAAGAGGTGCTTTGCTTGCAAATTAGAATTCAGGAAAAGCTGAAGATGAAGTGAGAGGGTTTGATAATCCATATTTTTCGCCTTGAAGTTCAAGATTTTTTTGATGATTAACTGGTTTTATTGAAAGCTTATCGAAATGTTCATCGAAAGATGAAATCATTTTTCGCTTTCGTTGTTCGATGGGAGGGATAGGGCGTAAATGGGATTCTCTGAGATATGTGTTCTCGGAAGGTTTTGAGTTGGTTGTGTCAATGATATTGTTGATATTTCCGTTTTCATCGAAAGATTGGTTGTCGTCTGGAGAAAATCTCCATTCTCCATCCACAATGAACTTATATTAATGGATACCAGGAGGCAAGCGCTAAGAGAAGAAGAAAAGAGATGTACGCTTTTGGGAATTTAAAAGAATCCGAAAATATCATACAACGTAGATGCTGAATTCTGATCCTTGCTTTTGTAATTGAATGTGATCTTTCCAGTTCGAAAATGTGCCTGTCACGTAGATTACGTTCCCTCCGAAACCCCATTTGAACAGTGTATTGACCACTTTATCAGCATTTTGGAAAAAGGATTTTCATATTTTCAAAAAAATGATAAAATCTTATTAATGAATTGAATTCTTACAGTTTGGCTCTTTCTTCGCAGAAAACTGCTACGCGCTGGTTTAACTGTTGATTTACTCATAGTTAGAAAAATCTAAAAATGATCTCTTTACGATGAGGAAGTCCCAGAAAGTTGAACTAAGTGTTCCTTCCGCTGCTGAGACTCATTCACCAGTTTGGAGCTTTGAGAACCCATATGTATTGCTCTACTGCTGATTTCAATGTATTTACTTGTTTAAATACCTAAACCAATCGATTTTTAATCTTGGACAAGTATCTCTAATATAATTTAATTATCCCTCGAAATTACTTTTCTTCTTCGAGCTGGTTTACTAACCCAAGCATTCTATGAGGGTGAATGAATGTGGTTTGTAAGATTAGGGTGATTATGCGAAAAACAACTGTCCCAAAAACAAAGATAATCAGAGAAAAAAATAAAGAAAGAAAGAAAGAGAGAGAATAGAAACAGAAATCTGAATTGTTAAAATTGACTGAAATGTACTAAAATGGAGGAGGAAGCATGGCGTAGTTTGGATAAATGGGTCTGAATCATTTCAGCCAAATACAAGCGCCATAAGGAGGTGCATATGCTGTTCCGATTATGTATGGCTAGCCTGGTATGATGTACCCTCCTCCAATGGTTGCAAATGCATAAGGTTAAATGATGGGATAGTAAATGCCAATGGGAGGTAATCAAGGGTAATATATGAATGGGTCAAGTTAAATGATGGGACCTCAAGGTGGAGTAGAAGGTAATAGTGGATAAGTGTAAGATTCTCAAAATTTTCAGTAGGGAATACCAAATATGGGCAGGAGAAATCAAAGTTAACCTATTTTAACTCTAAGTTAAAAGCCGATCAGCAAACCTAGTGAAGGATTCAGATAACAAGACAGATATGGAAACATAAATAAGCATAAAGAGTATGCACATATGTTAGACTTTCAGCTTTAAATGAAGAACCAAAAGAAATCAGAACTGCAGAACTATGAATCATTGCAAGTTGAAAAATTGAAGTAAGAGAGAATGAGAAGTTAATTATTTGCATAACAGGGGCAAATAGTTAGAGACATCAATGGAAATATCGTCAATACCAAAGCTAATCCTGCTAATCCAAACTACCAACAATAAGATTGGTTTTCTCATATGGCACATAAAGATGAGTTTTTCGACCCTACTTAATAAAGAGGGTCTTAAGCCTAATCGATGAATGCAAGCAGCGTAAGAGATAAGTATAATTACAAAAAATTAGATAGTTATTTATTCTTCTTTCTTTTCGTGCTTGTTAGGTTCCAGATTTAGCATTATATGATCAGGATCTGAGGAGATAAAGAGAACTGGAATAGCGTCTTCAGACAGCCAAGAGTTAAACGATGGTTAACTAAAATTAGGATAAAATAACTAGAGCATAAGATGCTTTTGCGAATCAACCACCTGCAACTAATTTTAATCGTCCTGCCGCATTTTTTGGAGGTGAAGTGGATATGGTAAAAATGAGGAAAAGATAAGATGCAATTGAACTTTAAAGAGAGTAACTTGAATAAATGGAAGAAAAGAAGAGACAAAAAGAGTTAAAGATTCTGCAGGATAAGAGAGAAAGAGAACTAGAGGATTATAAAATCGAGAGAGAACGATAAGAAATCGAAAGGAGATTAATGGAAGAGTTCAAGGAAAATAGAACAACTTCGAAAAATTTACATGAAACTAACTTTGAAGCTAGTCTATTGAATTCATATTCTGGAGGTGATTCAGTTTAGCCTCTACCGTTGCCTCCCCCGAAAAGTGCACTTAAAAAAAGAGTTATTTAATCACCACCTGATTTGTATGGTGATGCAAATGGAGTTAGAGTCGAGTAGAGGATTGTTCGAGAATTGCCCATAGAAGTAACAACAACAGTGAAGGAAACGGTGAATAATGAATTAATGCGATTAAGAAATGAAATGAATAGACAATCAAATAGTCTTGGAGAATAAATCTTAGGGATGAAATCACATTTAATGATGGCAAATGAAAAAAGATTAAATGCTGAGAAAGATGTGAAGATTTTACAAGATGAACTTAAAAAAACGTAGATAGCTGATGAAATCAGATAAAGAGAGCTCTATAACGCCTTTGTTTTGACAGAAAAACCTCGAATTCATTCTAACAACACAAACAAACTTCATTAAGAAGAAGGTGCGCCATTTGAATTTCCTGAACGACCAAAACCTTACTATAACTTGCAAGATCCTTATCTTGACAACTACAATAACGATTTCAAGAAAGACAACCATGGAATTCTCCAAGAGCAAACAAAACATGTCCCTGTTGGTGAGTATGATTACACTGCAAATAAAATATTTGAAAAAAAAAATATTGAAGAGAATTTCTTTTACGATAAAGAAGAACAAATGGAAATGGCTAAGCAAGCGATTTCGGTTGACACGGATACGCTGTTTGATCTCCCGGAGGATTATATGAATCGATAGAATTTATTCTATGGGAAGAATACCTCCGATGGAGATGGTTAAATTGATTTTAAAGATTTAATTATTAAGAATTAGAATCGGCTTGATAAACTTGATGAGATTGATATTCTGTAACGAAAAGGGAATACTGAAAAACTCGATGAGGCTCTTTTTGATTATTCGAAATCAACATTAAATAATTAGACTTAGAAAAACACTGCTAACAACGATAATAATTCAGCTTATCTTGTTTTTGATTCGAGTCTGAGTAGATACAGCTGATTGTTATGCTCTTTTAAAGATAAATTATTCTTTTTTTAGATTTATTTGAAATTTCAGCACTGAAAATAGCTTATTTTTATTGTCAAAGAAATCAATTTTTCATTTAATAATAGAAGAAAATTATTTGTGAAAATTATGATTTGAGGGGAAAATTTGCATTCATATGTTTACTGTCAAGTAAGGTGCAACTTATTTTTAAATACAATAGAACGAAGAAGTCTTTTTGAATGACTGATTGATTAAATTAAGCAACAGCCACCGTTTATTTACAGTTTATTGCTAATAATACATTCAATTAAAAATATGAGATAAAAGTTATTTATTAATAAATTGAGGTTGTTTTCCTTCTCAAGAAGAGTTTGGGGAGGTTAAGTGAATAAAGTAGATGAGAAAGGGGTTTTTTTAAATAAAAAGATAGAAAATAAGTGAATTTTAATTCTATTAATGCAGAAACAAGTTACCATAGGATATACTTGTAGGGTGAAGCGATTTAAGGTTGGAATCGTCATTCTAGCAGAATAAAGACTAAAGAAAATAATCAAAAAAAACAAAGGAAAAGTTAATTCCCAACGATCAGCTAACAACTAAACAGAATAGGTAAAACAAATTGTGCTGAAAGAAATACAAGCAGCTTTAAAGTTTCTCAAAAGAGCAACAGAATCTGAAAAAAAGACTTACTTTTTTCGTTTTTAGTAAGTTATTGTAGTTCGCAGCAGATAAGTGTTAAGACAATTACAAAGATTAAGATAAATAGTAATAATAATGGGAAACTGTTTTGTTTCAAAACCCCCCAGCACAAGGGAACCTAGTGCTTCTAGGGATAAAGCTTTAGATAGTAATGAACTTAAAGTAGATGTGTAAGAAAATAAAGATGAACCTCTAAAGCAAGCAGCTATCCCTAAAAGTGAGATAATAAATATGTGAATCTGTTGGGTGATTTTTGGTTTTGTATTTTTTTGAAGATGAGAAGAAAGTTGCAGTAGCTAGTTCTGTTCCTTAAGAAGAAGAACCATAGAAGAAGAAAGAAGATTTACCTGAGAAATATGCTGATAAATCTCCGAAAGCAGAGAAACAGTCTGGAGTAGAAAAAGAAAAGGAAAAATAAAATTCCGTTTCAGAAGAACCTGCAGCGAAAATTGTAAGATAGATTTGTTGACATAAGAATAGTTATGAAAATGGTTTAATACAAACTAGGATGGATAAGATGATAAGAAGAAGAAAAGAAACAAAGTTAAAGCAAAGAAGGTGCGTGCTGACATAGAGGAGGAGTCACCTATATTAGAAAATATTATCAAACGAGAACGAAACATAACTCCAGCTGACATGCACGCAAACAAGAAATCCTTAGGAAATCATTTCGTTTTCTCACTTCTTTCAGATTAAGACAAGTAAAGTCTAGGAAATGGATAATTTATTTGAAAGAGAAGAGAGAGAGAGATTCAAAGAACAAATCAATAAAAATAACTTTAATAGATCCTTTAAAATTCAAGCATGTTTTGAGGGTTTTTACTCGGTTTTAATCTATCTATTTGATATTTGTAGAGAAGAAATTATTAAAAAGATGTTCTACTGCGAGAATAAATCTGACTTTGTCTTCAATCAAGGAGATTAGGCTTCATCGTATTTTATAATTGAGAAAGGAGAATGCCAAATCATTATTAACGGAGAAATTAAAAAAACTCTGTAACATGGAGACTGCTTTGGTGAGCTGGCTCTGTTGTATGGAGCTCCAAGGTCAGCATCAGTGAAGGCATTAGGCATATGCGGTTTCTGGGCAATCGATAGAAATACCTTTAAAAAAGCAATAGCAGATGTAGTCCACAGAGAATACTCCGAAAACCGTTCGTTCATCGAAAAGATTAAGTTCTTCAGTAATTAGCTAATTTCCATTTGTATTTTAACTTATTTAACAATGTTTTAATAATAAAGATTCGATGACATCTGATCAGAAGGATTCAATTGCAAATGTGTTGATCACGTAGGTCTTCAAGAAAGGGGAAGTTATCGTATCAGATGGAGATCAAGCGAGCTCATACTACATTATCAAAAAAGGAAAAGTTGCATTCTTCAAAGGAGATAATTAGATTCGAGACATGGGCGCAGGTGAAACTTTCGGGGAACAGGCGTTGTTTGAGAATTCAAAAAGAGGAGCCACTGCAAAAGCTGTGGAGGATGATACAAGATGCATTGCTCTTGGAAGAGATACAATTTAGAGTGTCTTAGGAGATAAGGTTCAAGTTATTCTCTACAATAATATGATAAAATGGGCGTTCGAAGGGAACCCAACTCTTAAATAATTGACGAAAGTGCAAAAAGAAAAGATTGTTATAAATTAGAAGCAAACTAACTACAAGAAAGGCAGTGTATGCTTTCAAGCTGGCTAGCCTATTACTAAGCTTATTTTTGTCCTAGAAGGAAGTCTTTCGTATGTAAGAAGAAACTTTTATGAAAAAGTTTTTGTAATTTTAAATTAAATGTAAATTTACAAAACCAAAATAGGAAGGATCTAGTGATAAACTTGTTGATAAGGGATCTCTTTTCGGTGAATATTGGCTGCATGTCAAGACAAAGGATGAGAAGTAAGATTTAAAAAATATATAATTACAACTAATAGGCTAACAATGCTGTTTATTGTACTCCAGGCTGAAGAAAAACATCATCTTCAATGAGGACTCATTGCTTGGAGAGATATCTTTCACAACTTTCTTCGAGTAGATTGGAGGTGCAATCGATGTAGTTATTGAGAAAAACAAAGACTCCCATGAAGTCAAATATATGAAGAGGGCTAATTCCAAGGAGTTCAACAAATACGTACATCTCAAACTGGAGGATATGGTGTCTATCAAGAAACTAGGTTTATTATTTTTTAAATGAAAAAGATTATTAAACTTTTTTCACATATTTTTTGCTCTTTTTTTGGCTATCTTCAGGATTCGGATAGTTTGGTAGTGTTTATCTTGTGAAATCTAAATCTGATGGAAACTATTATGCTTTGAAATGCATCTCTAAGGCTTAAGTCATCGAGCAAAGTCTTGAAAAACATCTTCTACAGGAAAAGAAAGTGCTAGAAAGTGCATAGTTTCCACTTATTATGAAGTTTATCAGAACGTTTAGGGACAGCAATAATGTGTATTTCCTAGTTGAGTATGTCCGAGGCATGGAGCTGTTTGATGTTATCAGAGAAATAGGTAAAAAAGCCACAAGATTATTATTCAAAATATTTTTCGAATTTAATTAAACTTTTGTATTTTTTGATTGACAAATTGTAGGATTACTGAATACTTATGATTCTCAGTTCTACATTAGCTCTTTGCTGCTTTGTATTGAGTATCTGCACACTAATTCTGTGATTTACAGAGATATTAAACCTGAGAATATTATGATAGACTAAAAAGTAAGAATTCTTGATGATTCTAATTTGTTATTTTCTTCTAAAACCAACATTATTCAAACTATTTTTTACGATTAGGGTTACATGAAATTGATAGACATGGGCACAGCTAAGTTCTTATCTGGAAAAGGAGGTAAAACCTTCACAATTATTGGTACTCCTCACTATATGGCACCAGAGATCATCACTGGAAAAGGATATTCGTATAATGTAGATTTATGGTCTATCGGTATTTGTCTTTATGAATTCATGTGTGGAGCAGTTCCTTTCGCAGAAGATGCAGATGATCCTTATGAAATATACGAAGAAATCATTAAGAAACCAATCGCTTATCCCAGTTTTCTTAAAGATAGAAACTCAAAAGCGCTCATGAGTTAGCTCCTCAATAAAACACCAGAACTCAGAATAGGAGGTTCCTTTGCTGCACTCAAAGCGAATCCTTGGTTCGATAGCTTCGATTTTGTAAAATAACAAAAAAACTACAAAGAGATATTTTTAATTAATTTATAAAAATTCAAAAAAGGATTAACTTTTAGAGAGGAAACTGAAAGCGCCATATGTTCCTCCAAAAGATAAACTCATCACTGAATCGGAAATCAGAAAAATGGAAAACTTAGGAAAACTTGTTATGGACGAAATCAAGGTAAAACAATATTTTAATAGTTTTATTAAATTATATTTTCTTTTTTTTCTCTCATTTTTTAGCACGAGAATACAGCGAAATATCGTAAAGAAAACGCTAAAGATCCTAATTGGGATAAAGATTTCTGAGAGAGAATAAGACACATCATCATCATCATCATCATTAAATCAATTTTTTGCTTTGGTTGATTCCAATATGTTATCCCATTTTTATTCATTATCTGACACACTGACGAAAATACACATACTAATAAAACCAAGAGAATTTCATTGAAAGAAACCAATATATTTCTCTATCATTTATTGCTGAAGAATTCAATATCTCCCTGCAACTAAGAACAACTAAATGTCTTTCCTATTTGAATTCCTGTTTATGTCTTGTATGTGTACTAACAATTCTTTTTTGTCGTTTTCTCTCTTTCTCTCATTTTTTATCATCAGATCCATTATTACCGAACTGAGTTTCAAATATCACATGAATTCTATTTTTCTCATTTCTTCTTTGACTTAGGTAGTTTGAATTGAATTCCATCGTTGAGGATACCATCTTAACCGTAGAGGAAGTTGTTCAGGTTTGTTGCCTCTTTTGGTTAATTCTAAGATAATTTTGAGAAAAAAGAAAAAATTTATTTAAATTTGGTTTTTTTAACAAATAAAAAGAATTAATTGTACATCTTTTTTCTTCTTGATAATGGTGACTGTTTTGGTTTGTCCTGAATCATTTTGAAGACTCACTTTGGTGGTTGTGCTCACTATTTTTTTCTTATTAAAGTTAACGTTCTTCTGATTTATCATTTACGACATGATCTGATTATCCTCCTTTTGAATGCAAAATTGTTGTTACAAATACAGAAATCGCAAAAAATGTATTTATTTTTTACGTGGATAATGGATTATAGCTCTCTATCAATTTCCTCATCGAATTGCTTGTTCTATTGATTCTAAAGTTCTTCTTCCTCAGGGCTTAATGCTTGAGTCTTGCCAGATTTTCCATCTTCGGCTTTTTTCTTATTGTCAACAATTTGCTGATTGTTTCTTAGGAAAACACTGAGTTCTTCTTCAATTGTTTTCAAAGTTCCATTTTGTTCTTTGGATTCTATAATCCCTACAAGTTCATTAGCAAGATTAGATGTCTTTATCTGTGTGATTCTATTACTTCCTGAATCCAAACTTTCGAAAGTATCCAACACCATGAATTCAATATCAATGGGGACATACTTTTTAGACAAAATGTATCTTTAGAAAAATATCAAGAACCGAAGAACCTTCGGGAATTAACGTTTCTTAGTCACGTACTACCTAACCGGCTCAAGGAAATTGCATACCATGGAAATACGGAACAAATCATCAGGACCATCCATCCTTTCTTCTTCATCTTGTTTTGTTTCAGCTCCGTGGCCAAATTGAAGAATCAAATATAACAAATCAAAGATGAAATCTATCTCTACAACTGAGTAAAGATACAATTCACCCAGGAATCGTATCACACTTATTCTTCGCTACTGCTATTGCACTTCGTTTTCTTCCATTCCTGCAATAGTCTGAAGAACAAACAAGAACAGCATTCAATGAAAGAAAAAGAGTCTATTTATTTTTGACTTACTCTTTCGATGAGTTCGTCAACGATCCTTATTGTTAGACTTGATCTGAATGTATTCAAAAAAGCTAGAAGACCTGCACAGAGCTAGATATCGTCGATTCTTCCTTTCAAGGCTCTTTTCATGATTGCAGAAAAGCAAAACTCATCTATTTCCTCATCCCAAGGGAGACTATTAAACGAATAGCAAATGAATAAAAATACTTTAATAATCACCCATCATCTGTCTTACTCTTTCATAGCAGCTGTGATATCTTTGAATGTAACTATCGTTAACCGCTCAAGAATCAAAAATCTAATATATTGCTCCATTTCCGTGCGTTTTTTTTCTGGTTTAATCGCCTTTTTCTTGGAAGGTTTTGTTAGTGTAATAGAGTTTTCCAGTTGAATAGACTTATTCGTTGGCAGATTAGCCTTACGCAGATATGCATTGAGAGTCTCCAGAATCGAGAGATAACGAGATCTAGTATCTGGATTATTGTAAATAAACCTACCTATGCTATCCATGATAACACAGAGTAGATCAACTTGCTAGGTATTAAAATCATCCACTAGAGATTTAAAAATACCGAGCACTCTTTGCAAGTCAAGCACGCGGAACTTAGCTAGCTCACAAAGATACTTCAAATACCTCGTTTTCTTATCTCGAAACGAAAAATCCTACCTTTATTTATCCTTGCAAGCATCGAAATCCTTGATTAGTTTCTCCACTACCATATCGCCGAGATCTTTGAAGTGTTTGGTGATAACAGCTACCATTCTGCATAGATGAGGTACCATGAGATTGTACTCTTTGCGATATTCGACTAGATCTCGCACAAGTCTTTTACGATTTGTTTTGTTGTTCACATACAAGAATTATTCTGCTAATTTATCTGCTTTTTCTTCACTCACGCAGTGTCTCAAATTCTTGCGGAATTAGTCGTAAGATTGCAGAACATCATCTATTAATTCAGCAGAATTTTCAAGAAAAAGTTAAAAATTCAATTAGTTTAAATTATTCCTCTCAAAAGTAGTTACCTTGATTTTCTTCCTCTTCAACTTATTTTTCTTCTTCCTCCTCTACTTCATCTTCTTATTCCTTTTCAGGTTCTTCAATGGGGTCTGCATCTTCATCCCCAGCATTTCCATCGGTGGTAGCAGCTTAGGTTTTCTGAGAAGCCGCTTAAAAGTAATTATTCTAAAACAACTGTGCAGGCAATTTGGTCTTTAAATCAAGAATCTATTCATAGAACGCTCTTTCTTCCTCTGAATCAAACACATTTTCACTTTCTAAGCGGATTCTTTCTTATTCTTCCTACTTTTTCTTTCTCTATTCATCAATTATTTGCTATTATCTCTTTTCCTTTTCTTCTTCTCCAAATCCCAACTCGAAAGTTAGTTCAAGATTATCAGCAAGAGTAGAAATAGCCTCAAGCAATGTAAAATAATTATTTCTTGCTTTCTTGTAGATTTCTTCATCTTTTTCAGTAGCACTTTCTTCAGCAATCAACTAGTTGATCTTCTCATCTTACTCTAGCTTTATCTAAGGGAATCAGCCATCAAATGAAAAGGAAAATTAGTTGGAATGTCTTAAATTAAAAATATTTGCTAAAATGTAAAAATATCATTTATTCTTCTTTTTTGTGTGTGATTTCTCTCTGCTTTTTGTTACATTATGAAGACTCTTGAGATGTTCGACTAACATTTCAATGTATTTTTAGAATGTTCCTAACATTTTCTGTGATTTTTCAGCTGGCATAACTTAATCGAAATCATAGACATTTCCAAGATTTTCATACTACTCATAGAGCATTCCAAGTTTGCGACCTTTGCATCGAAGAATCTCAAACCCAAATCGTTCTGAGAACATCAGCGCAGTTGACACATTCTACAATAATGCACGACTCTCCTTCTGAAGAATCTATTTGTTTTTTTTTTGAGAAAAATAATAAAGTTAAGAACACATTTAAATATCCTCCTTATTCAATTTTTCAATAATTTTCTCACAATTTCTTTGAGGCAGTCTAGAACTTTATCTGGTTGGATTGAAAACCCAACTACAAATAGCTCTGCGAGGAATCTCATCATGTCCCTTCTTCGCTGGATAATAACCTTCTCATCCTTCTCCTTCTGCATGATACTAAGAATAATAAACCCAAATTAGTTTTCTTAAAATCTTCAATTTCTTAATCTTTTTCTTGTTTACCCTGTTTTGATCTGCTTTTGGATGTTGAAGACCATTTGAATCTAGAACTCTTCATAGCTCTGATGCAATTTAGAACACACCTGAACGAAAAAGAGCACATCCGTATCTGTGATTGGTTATTCAGAAATTGACAGAGTGATCTCATTCATGTATCTGATTAGCAAATCAAATGTGTTAATCTTTAACCTTTTTCAATAAAAAAGCAAGCATTTTGATGTACTTTTAGAGATTGAAGTTATCGATTTCATTTAGAATAGAGTCTCTGTCCATCTACTTGCATGCCTTCAGCTTACTCAAGAATTTCATTACCTACTGGAGCTTCAGCATTCTCTAATCCAACTTCAAGCCTGCATCAAATACAAATTTTACAATACTTAACCATCTCCTCCCTAGCCTATGTCTTAAAAATTACTCCCATAATTCTCCTTAGCTTTGATGTTCTATTCTCTAAGATTTCTCCTGAATGCTTGCAGCTAAGCTCTTTCTGCGAAAAATCTCTGTAGATTCTCCGGTGCTGTGAATCTATCCATTCCTGTAGTTCTCTCTATCTCTCTTACCTTGCTAATTAATAATGAATAACTTTTTATTATGTTCTTCCTTTAATTTTAACTTTGCTCTCTCCTTCAAAACCAAACCTTACCCAAATCTCTTACTAATTTTCAAGCAAACCCCATTTCCAATTATTCGCTTATTTCAATACAATAAAAGATAAATAAATATGTATATGACTGGATATCACATCGATCCAATGCAAAATAGCACAAATTATCAATCAAATCTGCATATTTTTCTTTCTTTTGAGAGATAATTATTCCATCAAACACATCCAAAAGCCTTGCTGTTTTGATCATTTAATAGATTCTTTGTGTGATGAATATCTAAACTCACAGTCCTTCTTGATATTTCGTTGAACATTCTCTTTTCTCTATCCATTGTTAGAATTGTACTTTTCCTCCATACACAACAGAGAAGAACCCTTCCTTTAAATATTCTTTATCTTATCCTCAAATGCTTAAAGATCCCTCTCTGCTTCCACTTAAAACCGCATTAACACTTGATGTTTATCAGATTACGATAAAGGACTACTATTATTATTATTATTATTATTGTTGTTGTTGTAATTCTGTGAATTCATACTTTCTCTTGAAGAATTAGGACAATTATCTTATCTTTTCTGTTGGAAGCCATAACCATTTCCAGTATATTAATCCTAACGACTGTGATACTCTCTATCATTTTTATCATAATAATTCTCAAGTTCTCTCTTTCTTGTTGGACTTTTTGACCTTTTTCCAAGATATTATTCTTTTTCATGTTATTATGAATTTCGTGGACTTCCATGTTGCCTTTCTGTCATTCTTTTGACCTACCCAGTCTGTTTGGTCTATGGGCTTGAATTTCCCTTATGAACAGCCGCTTGTACACTATTTTTTCTGTCTTGTGTTGGAAGTTATTCTTATCGCATAGTATTCCTAGAATCCCTTGGATTTCCATCTTTCTCTCCTGAATTATGATTTTCTTGAGGAAATGTTTTTTTCTAGGGAATCTTCGATTACTCGATGTTATTTTGAGTGTGATTTACAGAAGATTTTTGCTTTTTTTTGGAAATCTTTTGAATACCTTCAATGTATTTTGAAACAGTATCTTTATGCAATTGTTTTAGCTCATCGTATTTATTCTCCATTGCTAGCAAATCCTCTTGATAAGTTCTTTGCTGCTTGATAATTTCTGCTTTGAGTTTTAAAACTTTTTTTTGTAAATTTAGTGTAGTTAGCTTTTCATTACCAGTGCCTTCGAAAAGGAAATCAACGAACACACTCGACAGTTTCTCTCTGCTGAGTTAGATTTTTTTATGAAAATTCTTTTTCCTGAATTATTCCTGAAGATATTTTTCACCCTTTTCAAAATCCTTAACAAATTTGATTATGTTCATTGCACTGAATTCTAGTTAATTCGCGCATTCTTTCATTTTTTTCACTCTAAATTATTTGAATTCTATGTATTCTGTTTCTATTTTGAGAATCGCTCTCTTGATCCTTGAAAATTCGATTCGTTTACGACTCAGATAACCTCGAATTACTCGTTGAATATCCATAGCTGCTATCACAAATGAATCATATGAAAACCATCTATTATTATTCGAATGATGCTAGTTAATAACACCATATCTGTTGATATTGTAGCAGTTATATTCATTTTACTCATATATTTTTGAAGATTCATTATGATTATTTTGAAAACCTTAGACACTGCTGATTACAGTCTAAGAATAACTCATCAGTGAAAACTAAGAAAGCTGATCAAATCTTGCTCTGTTCTCTTCATTCAGTAATTGATTTTAACTAACTAATTTCTTAATTTTCTTCATGTTCTTTTCATGTGCACTTTATTTCTTAACTTTCGATTTATTTCCTATTTTTTACAAGCTGAGTTAATTATTTTACATTTCTTTGATAGCACTCATTGTTGCCTTGAATTAAGATGGTGTTACTAACATCATATTAATCTATTCCTCCTCTTCTTCCTCTTCATCTTCCTCGCCAAAGAAAATATTCTCAGCCTCTAAATCTGAGTCATTTTCTTTATGTCCGATTCTGCTGATTTTCGTGAATCTTAGATCTTTTGAGCTGTTATTCGAAGAAGATCTCATTGAAGGGGATACATCATAGTCACATCTTTGATCTTCTACTTTAACAAGCTCACTTCGCTTCTTCTGTTGCTGCTATCCCATCTTCAAGACCTACTACTACTACTATTACAGTTAATATTAAGATTTTCCACTTTACTGAATATCTACAAGTGTCCCTCTAAGTAGATTTTTCATATTCCCTGGATTCGGAAGATCATTATTTGTTCCTCCAGGTATATCCTATTTAGTTGGTCTTTTCGATCCTTCTTAAGTGAATCTAAATGTATCATTTATCGTACTTATCTCCGGTGACTAGTTGGCAAGATGCAAGTGCATAAATTCCTCTGAGAAATGTTCGGATGTGTCATGTATTCCTAATCCATATTCGTTTTCATATGAATTCAATTTTTTTATTAATTTTTTCTCTTCTCTGTCAGATTTGTCTGATATCCTTTATATTGTTTGTTTCTTAGCTTAACTAGTTTCTTGCTGCTTTGTATTGTTTTTTATCTCATTTTGATTGTTATCTTCATCACCTTGAAAGTGCAAACTGCAGTCTTTTTTCCTTGACAAATGGTCTGCTTTTGGTAAAAACCAAAACAAAACAAAAATATTATCCATAAATATTACTTGTTTTCTCTATTGTAAACTAATTTATCCTTGTTGCTGCTTACCACTTGAAGAGTAGAAGTGAGATTTATCTCCTTGCCCTTAGATACCTTGAGATGTCTTCTCTAGCTACGATCCAGTTAAAACTGGTATCACTTTAGGGAATTGCATCCATTATTCCTTTTTTTCATTTTTAACTTATTCAAGCTCCTCCCTACGTCCTTTGATTTTTCTTTCAGATTATTATTAACTTGCTAGTGTATTAAATCCTGATTGCACATACGTTCCTTCATATTCATATTCATAGTCACATCCATTCTCTTGTAAGTATTCTAGCTCTGCTTTTTCTTGTTCGAAAATAGCAAGCAGTTGTCTTCGAAGATCTTACCTCACAAGGAAACCTCTTATCGCTGCTTAGATAGCTATGACTTTCTGTAAATCTTCTTGATACTGGCTCATTTGTAGGGTAAAATGAGGGGAAATAATATGAATTTGTTTGTTTAAAAAAGAAACAAGAATCACGTTTAAATTAATTAAATTTTGTTTGTTTTTTGATTCTCCTTGTACTTTTTTTTACCTAAATTGTTCTACTTATCTTTTAGAACCTAAATGAGAATCACCTAGAGATTAATTGACATAATACATTCTAATTTAAATAAAAAACATAATGGATAACAACTTCAGACTCTTAAAACAGCCCTGAAATCGCCCTTTAAATAATGAAAAGACAGTTAAATTTTCTATTGAAAGCAACAAGAGAAAAGAGATACTCATTTTTAAGATTTACTATTCTTATTAATTTTTTTTACTCATTTATCTAAGAAAACTAATTCATTTCTTTTGATAAAAAATCATTAAAAAAATTATTGTTTTTAAGTCTAAAAATAATGTTAGTTTTCTTCATTTTATGTTGAGCTATTTTGCTCTTATCCATCTAAATTATCTTGAATACCTTTTTTCTTAATGCAAATAAGATTTTGGTTCTCAGTTCTACTATCGATTCAAAAGGCCAATCTCATTTTAATTTCTTTATTTTTCACAAAGAAAATTATTACAGTTCTTAAATAAATAACAAAACAATAGACAATTGCATAGAAAGAAGATATCCAAAATTTTAAATCAAAATATTCTTAAAAATGTAATACAATTGGCAAAAAAAACTTTTGTATTTAATCATAACCATTCCTATTTTCTTCTTTATTTTCTCTTCATAGCATCTCTAAATTTAAATTGCTAGCTTGCTATTTTCTTCAAATTTAATGGTTGGTGGGAATATTTTTATGATAGATTTAAAAACAAGCTAATAAATTGTAATGTTAATTCCCCAATTTGGTGTATTTTTGTTCTAAAAACTTCCTCCTTCCTTACAAAATAATATTTCTCGATAATTAAAAAAATCTTTAAAATATGTTTTGTTGATAGAATAGAGACAAAGTCTTTAAGGTTAAGTAAATTATTATAAAAACTTAATGCTTGAATCAAGGTTATGTAATCACTCTAATCTAGTTATCTCTCGTTCAAGTGGTTGATGCGAATCAATAGGGAACATTTTTCAAATCAAAATTATTAAATTATCACTGGACTAATTTATAAATTATTTTTTGTTAAAATGTATGAGTTTATCAACGAAAAAAACTTAAAAAAAATCTGAGGTTATCGTCATAAGGTATTGATGGAGATTTTCGCAAGTAATCGTATGTTTATGTAATGAATTGAAAGAGAAAACCACAATTTTCTCTTCTGATTAATTGATACATTTTTTTCTAATACTATTCTTTCTCTGGTCTTGCCAATTAACTTAACTTTTGGCCTAAGTAAATTAAGACCCCTTTATATAGTGTTTGTGTTATTATTCTTTTTTTAAATTCTTCTTTGTCTTGATTTCTGAGAGTATTCTCGATGTTAGGGTTCATTTTCTCTAAAATAATGAGAATAAGTTGCCTATTCTTGCGATATCTGTAAAAAAACTTAAGAATTTGCCTAAATTAACGTGCCTTTCCATTAAAAAAAATACCTATTTACCCTTATCTTAGCTTTAAAAACCCACTAATCTTTATCAATTCAATAACCTAACAATCTTCTAGAATGCCTGCAACTCCACTTAAAATGAATCATTCCAGAATAAAAGTGCTGTAGGGAGCAACTTCTATGTTTAAGAATTTTCACATGAACTCCCTCGATTAATTAGGCCATGAAAGAGGATTATTATAGGAGTAGAAATAGACAAGAGATGGGAAAACATGGAGAGAAATATAAGAAAACATCAAGGAGTTTATACATACTGTTGAAATTAACAAAAATAACATGGGACTTTGATTTAAGGTTCTTTTTCTCTTCCCTCCCCACCTTCTTTAAGACTAGACAGACACTAAGGAGACTAAGATAATAAATTAATAACCCAAAAAATAAACTCACCAACACACATATTCAAACAATAAGATACTCAAAACTAACCCTCAGCTTTCAACTAAAAATCTTTAAAACCAAAACAAATGTCAGTCTCAGATTCTCAACTTTCTGATGTTTCTCAGCTTTCTATCAAAGAGAGATCTAATTCAATTCAATTATCTCTTGGTAATGGATCCGCCTCTATCTTGATCCCTCTTTCTTTCTCACAAGATGACATTAACGGTCTTATGGAGTTAGCCAGTAAATTTGAGCTTGAGGACGAGTTAGACAACGATGAAGATTATTTTGAATAATAACAAGCTCGTCCTGCACACAATCCAATCGAAAACAAGAATGTTTTCAGAGAAATACACATTTGAAGTAGCTCTATTATGAGCTTCTTTGCAATTCTTTCAAACCTCCTTGAGCTTTAATCAACAACTAAACAATTCTTTCGTATCCTCTAGAAGAGATTCCATCTAGCTGGCAGTGTTGAATAATACTTTGGACTCTATATTTCCTCCATAAGACTACCCTCCTATGACGAATATTGAAACCATATTCTCAAGCATATTAATT
>Ga0302271_10000177_pt1 | contig 57778 bp, 37 predicted proteins | sample III_Bog_N1_1_FD_198767 | JGI IMG/M metagenome (GOLD analysis project Ga0302271, IMG submission 198767) | Peat permafrost microbial communities from Stordalen Mire near Abisko, Sweden - III_Bog_N1_1 | ecosystem: Environmental > Terrestrial > Soil > Wetlands > Peat | place: Sweden: Abisko...
CAGTTTAGTATTTGAATGAGAGTTGATTTGTTTTGAGTTTATTGGAAGTAGGTATGAAAGATAAAACTTCTAATGAAATTGCTTAACCGAGTTAATTTTTTGAAGAAAGTTCTAAGTGAAGGAGGTGGGAGTTGTCCGTTGTCGAATAGAATTTGTTTATTTTTGTTGTGAAATTTAATAGTTTGATTTATTGTGAAAAGTATTTTGGATAATTATACAGAAGAGAAATCTAAGTAAATTTCATTATTGCTAATCAGATCACCATGGGAGCGTAGTATTAAATTGATTTATTGGTTGATTTTGGCTAACAGAAAAAAGCTATCTAAAGAATTAAATCAAAAATAATAATAATACAGATCATCTCATATGATGAGTAGAACTGGTGTATCCAATCAAGGAAGATCTTATTAGATGGAGACATCAGAGTCATCTTATAGAAACGCTACAACAACTGATGTAAGGGAAATAAACATCAGCAAAGATGATGACGATGATGGCCCTCCTGGTTTAGAAGATGGTGAAATGTCTCTCAGTAAAGATACTCTTTCAAAAGATCCAATTACTGATGCGAACAATAAAAGAGGATTTGATTCTAAGCCAAATGCAGCTGCTACAGATAAGAGAACGATTCAAAGTTCAGGAAGCAGCTCATCAAAGGTACCTGACAATAAAAATACTAATACTACCACCAGCAGCAGTAGCAAGTAATAACAATAGCAATCTTAGTAAAACGATGCGACAACTAAAAATAAGAAGAATTCTAAGGGTTTTAACGACGATCCATCATCTGGACCGACAGTCTCACCTAAGATTACTCCAATCAAAGGTGAAGAGACAAGTACAAATCGAAGAAGGAGCTAAAGTAATGCTAAAAATCCAAACAGCAACAACAAAAATACTTAAAATGCTTCATCGAAGGATAATTTTAATCTGTATTCTGACGACAGAATCAGCAGAGTTGATGAAGTAGATACAACTAAGCTTGGCATCTCAAAGGATGGTGAAAATAATTAATCCAATCGAAAATAACCTTACAACAACGGCAACGAAGACGATGACGAACTTAACAACGATCCTATGACAATCTCGTTTAATGAAAAAAGAAACAACGCAGACGAAGAACAATATCAAGAGATCTATTAGTACATCGATAAGATTAACTAGAGCATACGAATCTCGAATGAAATGATCGATTCCATTCCTAAACTGCAGAAATCATAAAGGATCATCATGCAACAAATTGAATAATTCGAATAAGCTTACCGATTGCAGAAAGAAAAACCAATCGAATAAGATAAAAACTAGAAATTAAGTATTCTCTCGTGTCTGGAGGAAGTCATCATAAGTAAAAATGAGACACTCAAATTCATGAAAGACAACGAAATGCTCATAGAAGAGAGTAATTCATAAAGTAAAATTTGCTCCAAAATGGGGAAAACACTAGTAGATTTCCATTGCATTATTCAAATCGAGCTGAATAGACTCAAGCACTACTCTAAAACACTACCGACTAAAGAAGAAATAGACTACAAAGAAAAAATGGAGTTGCTACAGAAATAACTCACGTAAGAACTCGAAAAGCGTAATCGGTTAGAAGAAGAACTCAACAAGCGAGTGATCGATTTCCAGTAGTTGTTCTGCGATGCGTAAGAAGCGAAAAAGATCATTAGGGATTAGCTATGTGAGATCAAAGAGCAGAAAGAAAAACTAAAAATACAAACGGAAGATTTAGAAAAAAAGTAAAAGGAATTTAAAAAATAAATGGCGATGTAGCCTGCAATCCCAGCAGCGAGCTCGAATCCATCGAAGGAGCACTAACCGAAAGAAGAGAATGATGCATAATCGAGGAAATCAGACAGAACACTTCACAGCCATTCCATCACAAATGTTTTCAGGCATAAAATGTAAATAATTGTTCGTTTTTGTTGATTGAAGGTGTTTTTTGCTAATATTTCTTGTGTTCTTCTTCTACTAGAGCTACAGCAAAGAATCAGCATATGCGTGGTGCAACTAATGGTGAAGAAGATATGCAGCAGAGTTAGATTGTCAAGCGATCAAAAGTTGATGATAAAGCAGAAGATAATCCTATTAATTCAGAAGATGAAGAAGAACACGATGATAGCTTCTTAGTTCTCAACTCTGATGTCTTAGGAGGATAAAAACTAGATAATAACGTAAATATCAGAAATTCCTTACTTTAAGAGTTCAAAAACGACAACAAAGACACAAATCTTAGCAAGAAAGTGTAATAATAACTTGATGGCTCCATTGATACTGGTGGGAATAATACGAAACAGTAGATTCTGAAGTAATTCGCATAGCTTAACGATAGAACGTTGGACTCATCACTTCAATCATAACTCGATCAAAAATTCACCTAGCAATAATAGTCCTAATTGCAAGCAGGGTAATAATCAACTCTAATATAACAATAATAGTAAATGTAAACTCAACAACTGTAATAACAGCAGCAAGCTACCGGTGCACCTTCGCAGTAATAATAACTAGTTGATGGCGATTAGATGAATATAAAAAATGCAGGTCAAAAAGGAGCAGCGAAATCAGCTTTGAAAAAGAAATTAAGTGACCATCTCAATGAAGATGACAATAACAGCAGATAAGCTAACATTAACATCAGTCTCTTTGATTTTAATGTCCAAGTGGAAGAACCGAAGAATTATTCACTGCATAACTCCAAATCGACTACTTCATATTATAATAATAATAATAATTACACTAATTATAATAAAAATATCTCTAACGGAAATTTGGCGAATAGAAACTTTAATGCTGGTGTTAATTAGAACTTTAATAATAACACTATGAATATCAGGAATAGTATTAGTAGTGTAATGTAACCTTAAATGGGATAGATTAATAGCTTTGAGCCACCTCCTACATCGTTGAGGAGTATGATCTAGTCGATATAAACACAGCAGCCTTCGCTTCTTAGGGAAATATCAGCGTTTCCACCAAAGAATATACGGTGAGAGAAGAAGGGTCATATGTGCTTGAATTCAAAATAAGATTTTGTGAATATTTTTTTATTTTTAATGGGAATTATGAACAACAAAATACAAGATTTGTTTTTTTTTAAGAATTCAATATTAATTGTACTAATCCAAGTTCATTATTGAGGTTAATAATCACTTCCAGGTTGTTGAAAATTCTACGGTGGATATTGCTAAAGCTAGGAAGGCTGAAGAGGATATGCTGAATTAACTTATGGGGGAGGTAAAGAGTTTGGAACATATGGTGGATTATTGAGATTATTTGGGACTTGCTATTGAGTGATGTAGTGTGTATTGGAAGGTTATCTTGGTAGTGATTGAATTAGTTATTGTTGTTGTTGTTGCTATTATTATAACTACGCTGATTAAGGCTATTATTGCTGTTAGATTAGCTGCTATTGTTGCTACTGTTGGAGGAGAATTCGATCATCAGCTCCAGGATAATATTATGGTTATTATTGCTGTGATTATGGCTGGAAAGCCATGTTATCTGTATTTCCTATGTTGACATTACTGTTAACAGGCTAGACACCGTTATTCCCTCCAGTAGTTGTAGCCAAGACAGGAGTTGTGCTCTATGGCAGTAAAGCGTTTTAGTTAAGAATCAACTATTCTTATTCTATCTATGCTTTGGCAGCGTTATTTTATGCTTCATATTGTTTTTGCAGTGACTAGATTTCCTGTTGCAATTAGTCGATTTCTTTATCATATTTCTCATTTTCTACTTGGCATTTTTCATTTTCGAGTTTTACGACTGCAAGGGCATCTTCAAGTTTTGTGTGATGATCAGCTGCGTCAAACTTTAGGTAATTCATTTTCCAATCAAATTTTTCTTCTTCTTAATCGGTAGGTTAGGATGCTCCAGCTGCTCCTTCTTCTTCCATAGCGGAAGCTTCTTTGTTTTCGAGAATTTCAAGTTTTTCTTCTGATTTGCTGAGATACTTCACCTCCCTAAGTAACTCACTGAATTCATGCTAGAAAAAGAAGAAATCAAACAGTTTTAGCAATGATAATATATCTGCTTTGATTTGGTTTTGTTGTGTTGTTTACGGAAGGATTCACAAATACAATTTCGTCGTAGAACTCAGATACCACAGGCTTCTTGCTGCTTTATGAACTCCCTCCTGTTTTGGCTCCATAAAACTACACAAAACAGCAGATAAAGAATGAAAAATGTAACGTGTTTAAACTTTATAGGGTCTATGATAAATTAATCAAGATCTTATTAAGCAACTTTTGTCTCATAAATGATTCATTTATTTCCTTTTAAATATGCATGAGAAAAGGAGTTACTTTGAGTTTATGCACAAGCTCTAAATGTGGGTAGTGTGCTTTGAAATGAATCTAAATGAGGATATCAAATTCACCCCATCCTTTCTCAATCACTTCAAAAGGTGGCTTCGAGATCGCTGAAAAGAATTAGCAATTGATCAGGTAATTCAAAAATCAAATAATAGATTTTGAGCCATTTTTCGAAGTAGAACTAAATAAAAAAGACCATCTTTTCTTGTTTACCTCTCTAGTAATCTGGGAAAGTTTCATGTAGGACAAACACAATTTTTTCGATAAATGTGGAGAGATCCTCGCCGTTTGGTCCACGCACATACACGCACCATCTGTGAGTACTCTTGTCGTTACCGCGCTTGTCTAAGGGGAAAATGAAAGAATTATTTATTCATGTTTAGGTGATATTTTTCAAATAAATCAATGCATATTTTTCAATATGAAATTGGTGCTTTGGTTTCATTTTTCCCCCTATCATTATTTGTTGATGGTTAGCATTCTTCTGCTACCTATTCTTTGAGTTCTAAGCATCAACCAAAATAAGTTAATTCTCAATGATAATTACTTGCCCCGATTTGATAAGATATGGTGCCGTAGACTATTGCTTTTGAGAAAGTCTGCTGCTTCAGTTAATTTGCTAAAGAAGACATTTTTCACAATCTGATAGAAAAAACAAGGATTTTTAGTATTTTTTGAGATTCTATTTTTCCACTATTTCTCTTATTTATTTATGCTTGTTAAGGTTGTTTATTAAGATTTAATGGATAAATGCATTGGATTAACATTTTTTTAATCTTCCCATTTATTTCAAGGCTGTTCGCAATTAGCAAGAATATTCAAAAAAGAGCAGGAAATTGTACCATAAAGTGCTTAAAATACTTCCAAACATGCAAGATAATGATAAAACAATAATTATATGCTTCAAGAATTTAAGCAAATAAAACAATTTCTTTCCCTTCTCATTTTGATTCTCTATTTCAATCTTCTTTTGTTATTTTTTGTTTTCTGTCAAGTGAATCTATTGGGTTCCATACCCAACTAACAACACCTCATTTAGAAAGAAAATACAAGATGTCATAGGTTACGTGATGGAAAAAGCAAAGATGCTTTTGAAAGGGTTCAATTCAAACATTAATTAAGAAAGAAAAAAAAAATCTTATACCAACTCAACTTTATCAAAAAGATAACTACTTATTCTAAAACAGTAATCAAGCAAATCTACACATAGAATCTGATTTAAAATGAACAAGAGAGCTTAAGGAGGAGCAACAACACAAGAATATTAGATCCGTCCTAAGTAGCGCGAGAAATTCCGTCCAGGAAAAGCCAAGGAGATCATAAGTGAAATACTAGGTTAAAAGTTGAAGAATCAAGTCTACACAGATGCAGCTACTGTTTCTACGATATCTCGTGACATAGCTGATACAATCAAATATAAATTGAAAGAACTAGCCCTACCTCGATATAAATTCTTAGTTTCTGTGATCATCGGCTAGCAGAAAGGATAAGGAGTCAGAGTTGGATCAAGATGTTTCTGGGATTTCGATACAGATTATCTCGCAAGTGATTCCTTTGTTAATGACTCTTTATTCTGCTTAGTCACAGTCTATGGAGTTTATTTATATTGAAGATTGATGAATCAAAAAGGCATTTATTTTGTGGAAAAAAGGAAAACTCCTTATGTGTATCTATGCAATATTTTTGATATATAGCCGTAGCAGGCAAACATACAAATCAATTTCAAATAAAAAACCAAAATGAAAACTAGCATAAATAATAATTGTTTTAGAAAAATGCAAATGTAAAAAAACATAATTTCTCAAATTATTTTCTCTTTCTACAATTATCCTTACGTCAAACAAAGATTAATAAATACGTAGTTATTTCGTGTTTTTAACTTATTAAAATAGCTAAAAGAGCTGTTGTGAGAATCTGTGATTTTTAATTCTGCTTTACTTATTAAACTAAGGTTATTAGGTACTTTTAAGATTCTCACCTAAGATCAACAAGGCTAAAAAGAAGTACAGAAAGACAACGCTTCTCATTTAGACATAGGTTATATGAGCAATGATGGAGTAAGCGAAGCTGAAACAACAATTGTGAGTGGAGAAGAGGAATTGCGTTAGAAAATCAAGGAAGTGAAGCTCATGGCGATATCACTCAAACAAAAGCTCTTCAACGAAAACAAGGGTGATATTGATAAGCTCATTATTGATTACGCCCAACTCCAGAAGAACTTCTTCCAGCAAAAAAATGAGCTGCAAAAATTGTAAAATTAATAGCAACAAGAAGAACAAATATCGGGGATTCCTAATAGCTCTTAGTAATCGGGTTCCCTCTAAGATCGCGTCAAAGGCAACAGCAGTGGAACTCAAACCGAAATGGAGTTTGTTTAGAATACCAATTAACTTGTAAAGAAACAATATCATAAATATGCTAAACTTAAGGTAGTTTTGCTTTTTTTTATGCGCTGTAAATGCAGGAATTGCTAGAAAGCTAAAACGCAAGGCTGACAGAGAGGCTCTAGTAATAAAGTTCATCCTTGCAATAGCTCAGTGAACAAGTGACCCAACTTTAATTGAGGAATTCATTTCTTTGGTCGCTGCTTGCTTCTTCATGTTTTGCTCAAATTCACACTTACTAACTCGTTTCAGCACCTCAAAGTACGAATTATTTAGCAAAACTCAAATAGATCTATTGATGCATGGGCTTGGTGATGGAGTAGAATTGATATTTTGGTTGTATTTTATGTAGTTTAGATTGACAGTGGAGGAGCTGAAGGATTAATCACAATTTAATCGAATCGCATTGTTATCTATTAAACTCAGCCATCAACAACAGCAGTGTCATCAATAAGCCTACTAAATGATGAATAATAGCACAAATCATCAGTTGATGAGTAGTTTAAGGCTTCTTTGTAGTATTCGTGCTCCTCCAAAGAATTGATTGCTATTTAACTTTCTGAATTGCAGTCTGTAGAGTATTAGAAATTGACAGTTAAATTAAACTTAGATAAACTACAGTCACTGAAGATCTAATTCAGCAATCAAGACAGTCTTCGTGCATTTGACAGCTTGCTGTATCTCTCCAAAATTAGGACCGTTATTTCAGATAGACGACCGTATTTTCATCATCCAGAATTGCCCAAAATACCTGGCTTATCAGGAAAAGTCATCAAAGCAAATTAATAGCAACAACAGCAACTGTAATAATCTTTTCAGCAATAATAGCAATCATCATCCTCTAAGTCAGCTTCTCCTTTTAGGTCGTCTCTTCTGCCTTATGATCTCAACTCAAGTATGCACAGAGATTAACAATTTATATCTCTCTTTTTCTCTTTTTCAAAAGTCAATATTTTTGTTAAATTCATATAAACTTTCAGCCGTTGCGAGCGTCTAGGCAGGTACCAACAATGGCAAGAATTCCCAGCGATAATCTACTATTATTGCAAACTCCCCAACACCAGCGTTTCCTTCTAGAAAAATAAATGAATCACAACAATTATAACAACCAAACTACCAACAATCAGAAGATGCAATGAAATTCTTTAGTTCTTCCTTGAATCTCGGTCAAGCAAACAAACCTCAATCAACCTCTCCCATGCACACAGATAACATCACTTTATTTAAAGACCGCGCATATCAATCTCAGTAACAGTAGCAGCAATAATAGCAAATGTAACTATTTTTGTAATTCTTAGATCATTTTTGCATCACTCTCCGATTATGTTTGGTTTGCCTCCAATAAATATCTTTAAAGTAGGTTAGGTTTTAAGCAACGAAGGTCACTAATCGTTGAAAAAGGCAAAGAATTCTTTAGCTTCTTGAAGTCAAACCCATAGAAAATACAATCTACAGAAGAATTCGATGACACAATATCTCATGCCAATGACATTAGCCACTAAGTCATCAAAGAAACTTCGTACTTTGACTCCTCCAATAAACTTACATTTCCATATCAAAACAACAATAACAATAATCCTAACTCAAATAACAACTAAATCACCTAATATAATTCAAATAATATCAATAACAATAATGACTCCATTTTGAATGATTCCATCTTAAGCCGTTCGATGCACTCTATTTAGCACAAATAGTCCATCAAAACAACTTAGCTTACATTCTCGATCCCAAAGGAGCAAACTTACAATAATGCATCGAATATTTCTCAACCTTAGACACCTTATTAATAGCAGTACTTATAACAATCTTAATCACAAGGTTCAGTTTTGAACTAGTAGAACGCATCGTTTATATAAATAAAATAACGAATAAAAACAGATGAAGAAATCCATGAAGAATCGTTGCTCTATCTGAAAAAAGGAGTTGCCATGATGAAATACAGCAAAGGTGGATATAAACCGCATGAGAAGCTTGTTGTGCTTGATATATTAGGTTTGAATTTAACTTGGTTTTAGCCAGGTAAAAAGTAAAAGAAACCGAAATCAATAGCACTCAAAGATGTGATTTAGATTCGACTTGGAAGAAATAGCCCAGGATTTGAGAAATTCAAGAAATTAGAAAAGCATATTTCTGCGGAGAGATCGTTTTTCATTGTCTGTGGAAGTGGTAGGAGATTAGAGCTTGAAGCGGTAGATTCTGCTACAAGGAATACTTTCATTAAACATCTGGAGTGTCATCTTCAAATGGAATTCAAAAATACATATACTTAAAAGCCACTTCCGATAGAAGGCTAATAGGGATCTTCGAATTTTAATCAGAATGAAGTCAACTCTGATGGAGAAGATGACTCAGATTGATAAATTTAGAAATATGGAAGATTGAAAGGAGAAAATATGAATAGAATAGATAAATTTAATGCTGAGTGGAAGATGATTTTTGTAATATGATTACAATTTCAAAAACAGATAATTAGTAAATAATCATTTCGATAATTCTCAGCATTGAGAAAATAAATAATTATTGTCTGTAACCAAAAATTCATGTGACTATTTGTTTTAAAACCCTTGAATCAAGCTAATTTTCACACGTTAAACAATAAAATATTTGCCCTAATAAGGTGCCTTTTTTTTCCTTTGAGATGTAAAACAACACAATAAGAATAAAAAAATGTTAGGATAAATTATTTTTAAACAAAAAGGAATCTCTATGAATTGTTTCTTTGTTATTTTTCTTCTACAAAAACCTATTTCTTTTGAATTGTTGCCTTTACAAAAATGATCAAAATTAATCTAATTTACGAAAGATATTTTTTCATTTCATATAACATTAATCGAAACTTCTACGGATTTTGTAACCAAAAAGTAAAGTGGATTCTTTTTGAAAGATTTGTTTAATTTAATAGCTAGACACTTCTAAGATTGCAAATCTCCAAAAAATACAGATTTTTCAAACAAGATTGTCGTACATTTCTAATATATTTTTCCATTCTTTCTTTAATTATTCTATTATTATTCTTCTTTCAAACACGATTCTGAAGAGAGTGCTTAGATTTGAATAAAATCATCGCAACTATGGGTACATAAGTGAATATTTTGAAGTTTTAATTTTGTATGTGTTGTTTGTTATTTCAGCTAAAAAGGGTTAATTTGTAATAGAATAAGGATATACAATAATTTTGTTTTACATCCTTTTCTTGCCTACTTCACACCATTCTCAATGTAAGTAGTAACAATTGTTAGCTCAGTTAAAAATTTGCTTTTCTGTGTAAAACATCAAAAAAAAAATCATTGAGTAAAAATGTAAACTTTTTTAAAAAATATTTTGTAGGCATTGCAAGCTAGTATAAAATAATTTTAACTGAATTTCAATATGTTCAAATGTCAGATAATTATCTTCATTAAATATGATTGAGTCCTTTACATCAGAAAACATTCCAAATATCCAAAATAATAATTCACTTGATTGAGATTCAATTATCTTCCTGATTCCATTCCAGGGTTATTCAAATTAACTTGCTTAACTAATTTCTAGAACAAATCTTTTCTCCTAAACTACCTATAACCTCCCTTCTAGACCATTTGATAAGGAGATATACTATGAATAGTTGTGCCAAATTCTCCGTCATTAATTTTGTATCATTTCTTCCCTATGCACAGAAATTGATTCTCAACCAAAAAGAATAATAAATTAATCTAAGACAATTATTGTTAAGACAATTTCATACTTCAAAAACCAATAATAGCTTGCCGACTTCTCCTCTTATGTTAGACTAAATTGGTTTCAAATGCGATTAGCTTGTTGATCAAATCAGAGTTGTATTTGATTTTTCAGTCAGAATTCTCGATGCAGCTATCAAAAAAATAGGACCAAATGGATATCTTCTCTATGGTGTTCTTTCAAATACCTTATTCTTCGGTGCGTCCATGATAATGAAACTCTCTCCTTAGTTTGATTGGTCAGTGTGTGTCGTTGTGCGTGGCATAGTTACCTTAGCTTCGTCATTTTTGCTATCTCGAACAAACAAAAAGGATATTACCTTTCAAGGCGATCAACTAAAGTATTCCTCGATCAGAAACACCCTCATTGCGTGCTAGCAAGTCTTCTTCTTCTACGTAGTTGTCATCGTTCCTATCAAAATCACTTGGATCATCAACAACATGGGACCAATATTTGTATTTGTGTTATCATATTTCATAAAAGGGACAAATCTGTCCACGCGAGATGTAGGTTTCTTAATCGTGAGCTTAATAGGGATAAATATTATCACTGCGCCATAATTATTCCTGAGAGCAGCTAGTTTACTCTTCCCTATTGAAGCGGAGGAATTCGTAGGTGAAATGGACGCATATTAGATGTTCATTGCATTTGTGTTCTTTTCAAGCATATCTCTTTGGGCATTTGGAATAATCTACATAACATTCTGCAAGACGATCACTTCTGTAGCAGTCAACTTTAGCTTCGCGTTGCATCTCACGCTGATTGGCTCAGTGACAATGATCGCTCGAGCGAATGAAATCACAATGCCATCGATATCAGAATTAATTTTTCTGGCGATCTTTGTAGGTCTTCCGAATTTTCTATCGTCGATTCTGTTTATTCATGGATCGATTGTAGCTACTGACTAAGGGATGTTTGCGTTGACGAACTACATTCCTGTGTTCTTTTCGTATGGGTATTAGATTCTGTATTAGAATAGGACACCTTAATTGCTGGAGCTTGTTGGGATTATATTAACTTTCTTTGGATTATTTAAGGTTGTTACAAGTGCTAAAAAACCAGCTCCAGCTGTAACAGCTTAAACAGGAAAGGATGAGTAAAATGAATTAGAAAAACAAGATAAAGATGAGGTTGTTGAAGATATCAATGATGAGAGATTAAGTATTCTTACAGAAGCGAAGGTCAATTAGCAAGGAGAAGAAGACTTTATCCATCGCTTTCACAGCGAAGATATTAGTAAAGAGCTTGAGCAAAGTAAAGGGAAAAGATCTTCTAAAACAAATGAGAGATAAACAACTTCTTGAATGAAGAAATAAAAATTACAATTGAAAAAGGATTTAAAACAAAAGATAGGCACTTTTAAGGCGAATAGTTTAAGCATAACAAATGGATATCTTTTTCATAAGAAACTTGCCATAATTTAAAAGAAAAGCAATATGCTATTAGCTTTCTCAGATGAATAAAATAAATTTAATATCTTAATTTCGGCAAAACAAAATATTCAACTTTCTTTAGAAGAATAAAAATAATATTATTACTCATTAATTTAATTTGTTTGCTTTTTGTTGTAATATCTTTAAATTTAGTCATCTTGGTTAGAAACTAATAATAAACGGTTGAGAGTTGATTTATTATAAAATAAACCAAGTATTTTGATTAAAGTTATTGCAATATCGATGCTAAAAAATTCTAAAAAAATGCTATTTTTTTCCTTCCATTTTAACACAAAATTTACAAAAATATAGTTTGCATGACAATACTCAACAAAGAAAAAGAATAACAAACACTCCATAATTATTATTTCTTTCCTGATTTCTTATTCTTAGTTCTTCTTTTCATCCTTTATACTGCTGCAAGCACACTCATTATCCTCAATTTATTACTCTATTTTTGAACTATTCATTTCTCAGCAGTGATGAATTGACTATGATCTTTTATTTAAATTCTAAGCTCTTTTCCCTAGAGGCAAAGCAAAACCAGCAAGAGGAGACTAAATCGTATCTCCCGACCAAGGTGAGACAATCTACTTTGTATTAAATTATTCTATAAAAATTGTAGGCAAGATTAAATTCTTATTTAAAGTTGATTTCGGCTATTTCTGAGCCATTGGAGACAGCTAATATTATTATTGCTATTGCTATTATTATTATTTTTCGTAATCTTCATTGTTAAATAAATCTATCGATCTCTCTCTAGGCTTTGAATCACTCTTGCTAATAAACGATATTGACAATAGCTTGCTATTCTTTTAAGTAGGTTTTTTATGCTCAACACTTTCTTATTTAATTGATTTTATCATTAAATCTCTTCTTATTCTTTGCTTAACAGCATCTTCTAGTTTGCTATGTCTATTCAGCGCGTTGTTTTTGTTGCTTCGATCATATCTCTCCCATCCTCCCTTATCAGCTGTTCATTTGTTTAAACATAAATAATGGATTGTAATAATAATAATTCTGTTTTGTGTTGATTACTATGTCTTCTTTGGGGAGAGACAGGCGATCTTCCAGAATTAAATAATTCTTGCAAGTTAATGACCCAATTCTCTTCGTTGATATCCTCTAGATAGATTCTTTTACTCAAAATAGTATCGTATTCTAACCATTCAGTGTCTGAAAAGAAGAAGAAGAATATAACAATGTAATGATAATAAAAATGGGAATCTTGATGAGAAGATTCAAAAGGGAAAAACATAAAATGGAAATGAATCTATATCAAGAGTCATTAGTTAACATATCCATATATACCTTCAGGAAAGATCTTCTTGGCAGTTTCGAATATCTTCGAGTAGAATTTAAACGCGATGTCAAAGATCTTCAAAGGATACAATATAAGAGAAATATAAAAATCAAGAGATTTTGAAATATGTTCTTGTGAATTAAACATATATTGCTTGTTGTGTGTTATTTTTACATATTGCGGCACTGCTCCGAGCTGCTTGACATCCACAGGAGTGAGTAGTTTATGAAAAAATATATTAAACGTTGAACTTTACTGTGATAACATTCCTTAAGGCTATTATCCTATAGTTTGCTAGTTATTTCTTGATTTGTGTAATGATATTAATGAATTCTAAGTAGCAGGAGGTAATGCTGAATAAAATGAACAGAGACAAACAGTAGCTGCCTTATCTTCTATCCATTGCTTCACTCTCTTAAGCAAATCTTCCTGTATACATTAAATCATGTCAAGAAAAGAAATATTAGCTAATAAATATATCTAAAGCTAATGGGCAATTTTGAAGTGCTTAGCGATTCATTTTTTCTTTCCTTGTTTGTGTTGTTGTCTTACAGTAATTTAGTTGAATAGCTTCGGAATGAATGAGACTTAAAAAGTGATATCTGAGAGTGAAGTCATATCGAACAGTGAAAGATACAGCAGTTGTGCAGGATCTCTTGCTATCATTGCCATCCAGTGAATTTGCGACAATGGCAAAATAGTTGAAGTCACTGAATTCCGCAGATACTGGGTATTTAACGATGGCGTCAATATCATTTTTATGAATTACCTTCTATCTTCACCATTCTCACTGGGATTACTATTGCCAAGATTCAAATCATTATTTTAGTTTGTTGAGCTAACTTCTTTGATCAAGGATACTCTCTTGAGTTTATCTAGAATCTTTGTTTTGTTTACAAATCTACTTCCAAAGATATCTTCGACTGTAGCGCTTCTATGCTGAGGTGAAGCTTGAATCTAAAAATGAGTGATTTTGTTGCTTTTATTTTGAATATTTGTATTCCCTGAGGTATCAGAATTAGCTAGATAATTCTGATGCTATTCCCTTGCTGCGAGTGTTTTCGTTGGAGTTGCTAGCAAATGCATTGTAGGAGCATCTCGCAACAGCGGGAGATTACAATTCGGGAGGATAAGTTACTTTTATTGCTGTTTGCATCGCTCATAAAATGGTTTAGAAGAAGGGGAAAGTTGTAGATGGTTGTTGTCTTTCATATGGGAAAAATCAAGCAGAAAGAATATTGAAATTTTGAAACAAAGCAGTATTTTTAATGTTGAGGATTTGCTTTGATTTGGCTGGTTGCTTGATTAATCGAAAAAAAAGAAGCATCAGAATGTTAAAAAATCTATTCGTTTGAAAAGAAAAAAAACTAAGATTAAAAAAAGACTCTACAATTTAACACAATTTAGATAATCAGTATTCACATGTCAGTTAGGTAGTAGAAAATGACTGCATAAATAACGAACGAAAATATGAACTAAGATGCAAGACATGAAACTGCAGAGACTCCTTAACGTGGATGTTCTCGTTGTTTCAATGTAGCTTAGAGACAAAGGGATTTGTATTATTAGGCCGTTGGATATGTATTTGAGTTACATTAGCTAATTGATCGTAATAATAACTCTTCTTAATTGGAAAATATGGATCTTCTTGAAAAAGAAGATTAACTCTTAAGTCAGCGATTTTACAGGGGAGATGCTGTTCTTCCAAATTCGCTGTCGGATTGGAATGAATGGTATTGTTTTACGTATGGGGATTTGGCGCATTTTGATAGATAATAGCATGGTTTGCTAAGGGAAAAAGAATCTTCTCCCTTGCAAGCTATGAAAGCTATTTTTTCAAAATGCATTCTTACAGTGCATAATGAAAAGTTGCTAGTTTCAGCAGGAAATTCGCGAATATGTTATCGATTAGTTATTATATTAAACGCTCAGAAATAGATGTTGATGAAGTTATATCTTTATCATCGACTATTATCAATAGTTACTTATTTCGCTGAGAAATAACTCCAAGATAGACTCTCTGTAGCGCTCTTATTCTCAACTTATTATTTCTTTTCAAAGCCTCTAGAGGAGATCTTTCTGATTTCCTCTAATGGCTTTGAGAAGAAAAAGAAGGTAAAGGAGTAAATCTTTAAATTAAATTTTTCAAAAAACTCATAAGGAGTTTACAACAATCAACCGAAATCGAATAGAGCTATTATTGATTGGAACAATCAAGAAAATATTACATTAGGCTTTGAAATTTAAATTTTAAACCCGCTCAATGATGTATTTATGTACTTGAAGGGTAAAACTACTTCAAGTACATTTTTAGGGAGAACTGATATGTTCTTCTTATAAGGTTGCCTTAGCAGCAGTAGGGAACTTAAAGAATATTGTCATTATACTCATGGCAATATTTGCAGTAGTTTTATTATTTTAAATTATTAGACATAAATGGGGCATAAAGGATAATTACTGGTGCTATTATGGCTTAATTCTTACTCTGGGCATCTAAGAACTAGAATTTCTGGATCTTTATTCTTAATATTTCTGGGAAATTATTCTAGGGTTATCTTAATGAATATGGATAAATCATCCAAGACTAATCTTGTTCTTGGTGAAAAAGGAAGAACAAACTATTCTTTAATCTGTTAGTAACCTCAAGATATTAATAATAAAAACTCTTAGTCTTAGCATATTATTTTAAAGCTAATTAGGAGACTCCTTAATTTTTCTAAAGAGGAGCCTGATGACTGAGATTTTCTGCTATCTCAAAGCAAATCTCTGATCAAACCCTCTGTTTAGTAATGGCGACGAGAGGCATTTCTTTAATTTTAATAAGAGCCCCACCAACCCCTAACATAGCGATCAACTTCGTCGGAGATCTTAGATAATAACCAAAACATCCTCGCCTGTTAACATAATAATATTAACCCACTCTTCGGGATCTCCTTAACTTAATAATATTCTTATAGCAATCTCTCTTCGCTAATGAAGTTCTTTCCAGGCCTCCTCATTGAATTCTAGTAAGTCCTTAGATCGCTAAGACTTCTAGATTCAACTAATAATTAAATAGTAACGACTCACTTCCCCACTCTCATCTAGTAACTCTTGAAGACGGAATCTTCTTTAACCTTAGCAACTACTCCAATCCCACCTAGAAGACAAGGAGTCCACTGAAGCAAGATTGCAAGATTTCCTCGTCTTCATTAAGGAAAATCTTGCATACCCTTAGAAATATAGTATTGCAAAGATTTCCTCGCCTATTAAGGAAATTCTTAGCAACTCTCTTAGTAGAATTATGAGAAGATTTCCTCGCCACCATTAAGGAAATTCTTCTCTACTCCTTAGAAGTATAAAAGGTAGATTTCCTCGCCGCCATTAAGGAAACTCTTACCTACCCTTAGAAGAACGCATTAGTCTCTGAAGACGACTCCTCAGGAAGGTCTCAGAAAAATATTAATCTAGATGAAGTCCTCCCTTATTTCGAAGCGGGAAACGGAGTAATTTTTTATCTAAGAAGACGCCACTGTAGAGAAGCTCTTTCTTCCCAAGACAACTGAAGACAGAAGATCGAAAGGCCAACATCTCAATCCTCCTCTTCCTGAAGACATAAATCTCCTATCGTCACCGAGTGCGAAGATTTTCCTTGAATCCTCAGCACTGAAGATCATCAGGTGGGGATTAGATTTTTTGCTGGGCTTCCCCTTCTGTCCCATTATCAATTCTCTGCGCCCCTTATCTTCCACTAATCCTCGAAGACCTGCCTTTTCTATTGAGTTGCTTCAATAGGTAAGTTCTTCACCTTTTCCTCAACTTTAAATTTAATAGCCACCTCAGAGATGTATTTACTGTTTCGCTTGGTGTCCTATCTTCTTATTAGCCGCTCTGGTTCTCCTTAATCAACTTCTAGCCCCTCCAACAATTCATCTTGTGCCTGATTCTCTGTTTCTTAGTTTTTTATCACCTCGCCCCCTTTCTTTCATTTCTGCCATTAAAAAACATGTAAATATATATATATTTTTTTTTAACTTTCTTTTGAGTTGAGAGGGCGGTGGATACAGAAGTATGAATATTATTATTTTATCGACAACTAAATGCACATGAATTCCTTTCAACGTACAATAGTGTTAAAAGGATTAAATATTATACTTCTAGAGCTACCGCCCTCTCAACCTCATATGATCATATGTTTCATATTTTATTATCATCTTTTTGAAGTGTTTTTATGTATGTTTTATGTAAAATATTATTCCTAAAATGTCTAAAAAAAAACTCCCTTTTAAACTTTAATTAAAATATTTTCTCATTTCATTTGGAAAAAATACAATTCCTTTAAACTAAAACAAACATGTAAAAACAAATCAAACATCACTTTCTAGCTGATTTAATTCTTCATTGATGCACATTCTATGTATTTATCTAATTATTAGCTGCCTATTTGTGCAGCCTCCAAGAGCTACAATTCTACAATAAACCTTTGACTATTGACGAGCATGCTGATTCCTTGAGATAATTTCCTTTCCTGTGGTCATATTATCTGCATAATTTAATAGCAATATACACCTGCTGATCATTGCTATCTTTTATCTACAGTAGTAGGGCAGAATATGCATCCAACATCGCTAGCAGATGAATCAAATTGGACATCTCCAAAACGCTGCTTCTTCTCTATGATATCGTTACTCATGATGTTGAAGAATGTATCCCAGTCGAGATGCTCCATCTCGCCTATTTGCTGATCAAAATCCTTTTTATTCATCGATTCTTGATACTACTATTTAACTCTACTTGCCTTCACAAATCCTTCTTTATTTGGACCTAAACTTTAGAATATCTAATACAGCTAGAGGATTTCATCGTCATTTAGCCCTGGTCTTCGATATTGATCGACTTTGAATCCATTAAAATCTGCGGAAGACTCACCGTTGCCCATATTTTTTCTAAAAAGACTGATAAACTCTTGATAAATTTGAATTTAATTATTGATTTGGGTTTTTGTGAGCTAGCTTGATAATTTTTTTCGTTTTGTTTTGGTGTTTAATCTCCTTTAGGAACTACTTAGTTCCCTTTTGTAGCTGATTTTCTTCCCAGTAATGTATGGATTGTCTGTCGTTCGAAAATTGGGAAACAAATTTTAAAAAAGAGCCAAGAAAGGCTAAGGTGAGAATAAAAAAGGGGGAAGGATAATAAGTCTGGTATCTAAAAATATTAAAAAATATGTGATTATTCTTTGACTGTAGCTACGAAGGCACATACTGAACGAAAAATGAGTACATACCAAATAATAAATAAACTAATAATAATGTTTTAAATAATAAATAGGTCACTAGTTTCTTGTAAATTGAAGAAAGAAAGAAGAAAACTATTATTGAATACAGCAAAAAGTATGAGTAGCTGTTTCATAACTCCTCCCTTGAATTCTGAGTTGTTTGTTCTTTATTTAAATAATCCCTTTCGTTTCCATCATCTAATTTTGTTAAAAACGTCAATAAAATAAAGATTAGATTAATGATTTGTAAAAAGAATGTTGATTATTATCAAAGATTAGAGTTTTATTTACTTGAATCCATAACAATATTTGAGACTTTTCTTTAAAAAAGTTGCATGTTTTGTAAAGAAATCAATAATCAAATCAAATCAAAAAATAAGCATTCCTTCCCAACCCTTTTTAAATCTCAAAGTAAAAATGATGTTATCAAGGAGACTATTAAGTAGAGTAGGCATGCCTCTTCTCTATCCATCTTAGTTAATATAAACGCATGCTAACATCAGCCGCCGCTTCAGTTCCCTCGCAGCTGTTGAGAAAGAATTGAATTACGCTCATCCCTTCAAAATTAACATGAACCGTGTAAACGAAGAATCTTTTGAAATTGAAATTTTATTCGCAAATGAAGCTGAAAACAAAGTCACAGTACTCTAATCGAATGCCGATGGGACTGTGGGAGACTTAATTAATGGAATCCGCGAGCATTACAAGCTAAAAGGAGAACTCCGCGCATACACTCTAGACAAATAAGTGCTTTCTGACACAGTTTTGTTTGACGATCTAGAAGGCTCAAACTTTTATATTGTTGATCTCACTGCTAAATCGCTGTTCTATGTGAACAATCAAGACGTAGAGCTGACAAACAACTACGAAGAAACTGAGTAATACTGTCAAGACATCCAACTTGGGCATATCTAAAAATAATTCATTTTAGATTTCCTCAAGAGAGTCGATTCTGCGCAAAGAGTATCCACAGGAACAGAAGTGTTTTCAGACACTGTAGTCAAGCAGTAAAACTAAAGAGTGCTCTTGAACAAGCAGGATCTTGTGAAGACCTTGATTGAAGCACTTCCTTTGAACAAGAATATTTCCGTTGAAAGTGAAGACTAGTTATTGGGAAGATTTTAATAGCTGCAAGTGAAATACTCGGAACTAGCTGAAATCAAAGAAGGCATCGATTCTGTTGTAAGAATCATTTAAAACAAAACAATAAATCAATTTTTTAATAGAAATCGATAGATAAATAAACAATTAATTTAATAGTGATGCCAGTTATTTTTTATTAATTTATTCTTGCTGTTCGATAGAGCCATCGCTAAGTGAAGATCAAAATGAGTCTTGGACTACTAGCACTCCTAGGTACAATTATGTTTTTGCTGATATTACTGAGAGATAAAGCTCAAAATGCTAGAAATAATATGTCTCACATTTGATTTTTTGTTTTTTTAACAAAACATAGGCTAGTTCGCGTTTGTGGGTGTGGGCACATATGACATCTGGAGTTGGGATATTATTGAACCGATTGCATATTTCTAGACATCTGCAGGTCTAATCTATTTGAGCACCCATTTCTTCAAATATTAATCTGATTTCTCAAATGAAGGGTTCTATGATTATCTCAAAAAGAAATAAGCTACGAAACTGTATGCTAAGTATAAGTTTGATTTTGAGGAATTCTCTCGCATTGAAGAGGAATTGCATTCCTTGGAGAAACAACTAAAATCAATGATGCTAACACGATGCTGAAGGAGAAGATAACAAAATAAACTTAAGTGACCTAAAAAGAAAAGAAAGGATCATGAAGAACAAAGCAGTTTAATTGTCAGAGAGAGAAAGAGAGAGAATTTAAAAACTTGCATTGTATTTTGCATGTTATTTTTGCATAATTCACTTGGAAATTCTAACACTTAAATTTAAGAAATATCAATCATAAAATCAAAGAAATTTGTCTGATTTAGAAATAATAATTTCTCCCCTCATAATTTAAGACAATTTGCCAAAAACTCATTAGTGATTATGGAAGAAGATAAAGCAAGACTGGAGAGAAAAATCAATAAATATATGAATTATGGTGGAACAAAAGCAGGAAAACAACCCGAATCGATTGGCTCAACTGCTTCGTATGCCTCTGAAAAAGTGCGTACTCTCCATGAATACTTGCAATAGATTGAGAGTCAATCGGAGATGAGCGAATCGGATTTTGAAAATTCTGGGCAATCGTTTAATATTCCTAATACGAATAAATGGAGTCCAAGTGGAAATATTAATAGCAAAGCTGCGATTTAGAAATTGAGTTTATAGAAGAAAGATAAAAGAGACATCGACAGCAGTGAGTAGTCGTCAATCGAGGAGAAATGGAGAGCAGAGTTGCAGAGATCGAATTCTGAATTAGAGCGAAGATGTTTAGATCTAGAAAGCAAATGTGCATAGCGTGAAAGTGATCTCGAAATGGCAAGATTAGAATTAGATGAAGCAAATAAGACAGTCGAAACGTTAAAGGAATTTCTGTCCAAAGAGCAACAACAATCGATTGAAAATGGTACATTATTGTTAAGAGTAAATAAGCATGATTTTTAGAAAATGTGATATTTTGAAACACATAGAAAAGAGACTGCGAGATGAATTAGAGAAGAGTGTCCGCGAAGAAAAGGATGAAACAGCAAACACAGTGGAACGATACCTTGATATGATTAATAAGCTAGTCAAGGATAAGGATGAACTAAATTCAATGATAGAGCCTCTAGTGCAAGAGCTAAAAGAAGCTGAAGACAAACACTAAGCAGAGATTGCATAACTTAAAGACAAAACTTAAAAGGAATTAAAGGTAAAAATAAGTTAAATATTCGCTCACACATTTGATAATCGATAAATAGGCTAACAAGGAAGCATGGATAGCAGCTGAGAAATCGAGAAAAGACAAATGGATGAGTGAAAAAACAAACGAAATCAAAGAAGTCACAATTAAAGGTTTAGAGCCAGAAATTGAGAGATTGATAAATAAGCACAAGGTTGAGATCAATAGGTTGAAGGACTAGAACACTAAGGAGATTCTCGAATTAAGAGAACGAGTGCAGTAAGAGTATGAACAGAAATTTAGAGCTTAAAAAGAAAAGTGGATCGCCGAAACGGAGGAGCTAGTTGGGAAGGAAAGATAATTCAGAGTAGAACGAACGAGAGAAGAAGTAACAAGAGTTGAGTAGAACAATAGAGAAGAGCGAGAGAGGATCAAGAAGGAACTGCAAACTGAGTTAAGAATCGTTGAGGAGAGAAGACGAGAAGAAAGTGAAAATATGCTTGATAAATTAAGAATTCTAAGAGAGAAGCACATCGAGGAAATTACAGCTATTAAGTCGTAATAGCATGCTAGTATTGAGTCATAAACATAAGCTTAAAAAGGTTTACTAGAGTTAGAGAGAAACACCTTGAAATCAAAATAAGCAGAATGGATCGAGAACTAAAAAACTAAGTTAAATGAGGAGGTGTAAAGAAGAACAGGTGAGATTAAAAAGAGATTAGAAAAAGAAAGAGATCTGCAAATTGAAGTTGTTATCAACAAGATTACTGAGGAAAATGTAGATTTAGAGAAGAAAATAGCGGAGAAATTTGAATCACGCATTGATCAAATGAACTTGAGTCACAGAGAAGAAATCAAGGCATTAAAGAAAGATTTAGCTTATTTTGAAGATCAACATGCGAAGACGACAGTTTCGAAGAATAATATACAAGAGAATATACAAGTAAAATCATAGAAGTTACATGTTTTTATTTGTAAAGCAGTTTTAATTTGATTATTAATTTCTGTTTTTTTCTCAGACAATTTCAAAGCGACTTTTGGACGTTCAAGAGAATCTTAATACCAAATAAGCTGAGAATGATAATCTCAAAAAAGAGCTTTAAGACACAAAGAACCAACTGGTATCTCAAAAGGAACTCCAGAAAATTCACGAAGATAATGTCCGAAAAGAGATGAGATTAGAAGTTGAAAAACTTCATGATTAAATCTTAGTTTTGAACAAGACACTAAGCCAAATGGGTGCAGAACACTCAATGGAACTGGAAAAATCAGAAGATAAGCATTTCAGAGCAATATCAGCACTTGAAGAAAGAATCAGAGGTGTGATATTAACAAAAGATTAAAAAATAGAGCAGCTTAAAGAAAAATTAAAATAAGAAGAAGCCAAAAGTGCACTACAGTAAAAGCTTCTTGAAAAACAGCGCAGAGATCTTATTAAAAATCCACCACCGTAAAACTGAAGAACTTTCAAAGAAAAGTGGATACTCGAAATTGTAGCTACATATTATGTTAAATACACAAATAGATAAATATATTTCTGTTGTTTTTTCAAAATATTATTTTCTTTTTATCATCTCTACGCTTGCCTCCATTTGATTTTCTATCTTTTTATGCCAGCTGCTATTGTTCCTGTGCTTGGGTGATTTATTCATCAGCTTTCTTGGTTGCCTAATTTCCATTTTCTTTCTTCGCGAAAATTGAGAATCTCTTGAGATTATCTCGTTTGATTTATGTTCTTTCTTGCTAAACGACTTCAGCAGAAGTTTCAAATGAAACTGCTCCTCCGCCTATTCCTCCTCCAGGCTCAGAATTTCTATTTCTCGTAGTTTCCTCAACGATTTTTTACTTGCCAACGACTAATTAAAGTGTCAGGGTGTCCATTCTGAAGTGGCTGAGTCTCTGCTTCACTGATGCAATCAATTGCTTGAACGGGTTTTCAGCTCGTTTAACTACAGAATTGATCTGATTAAACGCCGAGAAATCTTATATTTTCTCTGAACCAATTCTCTTATTGACAGGAGAATTATCGCGCTTTTTTTCACCTTAATTCGAAGGATTATTTCCCATATCGAATCGATTCATCATGACTTACAAAAATCCTTTGTTTCCAGGGTTATGAGTTGAAGAATCAATATTTATCTCATCCGATGAATTGTTGTCTTCGTCAGCTTATTTGTTAATCGCATCGATATTCAATTGATATTTCTCTAAACTTAATTTCCTTGTTTCTTTTCTTGCTTTTCTTCGCGTTACTTATTACTATTACTATTGTTATTTTCCTTACTATTCAGGAACAGTACTGCTATCTGTTGTTTTATCAGCAATATTATCATTAGTTTTGTTTAAATCTAACCCATTTTTAGAAATATTTTGCATATTCTACGAATGATTCTCAATAATTGTGCTAACATCTGTCTTGATATTTACCAGCCGATTGTTATTTGTGCTATTGTAGATATTATCATTCTATGGATACTTTACAAACATTCCAGTAGCAGCATCAACGGCGGCAGCTACATTCTATCCTTAGTTCTAACTAATCATCAGCCCACCTGAATTCATCTTTTCAGCGATCACTGAAGCTCCTCCGAATTGAGAACGCTAGCTAATAGCAGCTGATTATATCCCAATAGATGATGGGTTAAACGTAGTCAGAGAGGGTGTCAACTGTAACGGTGGAGTAGGTTGAGATCGTCCCATATTCATCGATGCAAGAAGAGGTGCCTGATTGAAGCTTTTGCTGGATTTCAATCCAAATGAGTTACCTGGGACTCGTATAGTTTAACTAGTAGCATTTCCGTTATTCAGATTAAAGTTGACAGACATTCCTAAGTTGTTGATGCTGTTTCTAGTCCCTTGCGAAGTAGTATTCCCAATCAGGCTGGTGTTGTTGTTATTCTTAGAAGTATTATTATTACTATTGCTTGCATTTCCGATGCTACCAGTGGTAATATTTGTTACGCAGGATGTGAATTCCCCTAAACTTTTATCATTATTGCCTGTAGTATCAGAGTTCTACTGCGAAGTTTTATGCGTTCCAGCGCTATTGTAGAAGGTTGCTCCACCAGTTGCAGTTGGGACACGCTACGCAGCAGAGGAGCTACGAGATGAATGGTGGTTTGTCGGGATACCTGAGATTCTCTAGGAAAGAGTATTTTCCTTGATATCGATCTAAAGTGATTTTTATGCTTTCATATGCGCAGTTAATGTCATCCCTCCTGGTGGAGATCTTCCGATCGCCTGTGATGTGGCTTTTGTTAGCTAAGGTTGCGGTGGAGAAGCTGCTTTAAGTTTAGAAAACATTGCTTTATTCCCTACTGGCGTTCCTGTTGTACCTGCAATCGATATGGATTTACTTGGTTAAAGCCGTTAAAGTGACGTACTAGGTGTGATTTAACTCGTCGAAGGTGATTTCATTCGGGCATCTTTTTAACCCGCAGGTTTGCTACTTGAAGTCGTTGAAACTGATCCAGAAGTCAGATTCTGTAGGATCTTAGAAGTATCTTTGCTTTACGGAGTCATCCCAGGCGTAAAATGGGAATATGTTGGAGTGATTTAATATCCAAGAGGTGTATTGCTGTTCGTATTATTGGTAGACGAGTGTGTGTTTGTGATGTGAATTGTATTGTTGTTGTAATTATGCCCGTGAGGATTGTTCTCTTATTTGCCATTGTACACTAAGTTACTCGCAGTAAATTACAGCTGAGGAATGGCTGGCTAGGAAGTAGAGGACTAAGCGGACACTTGTTACTGCTAAAAATGCCCTATATGTTACTACTACGAAGGCATTGGCTGTGATTGCGAGTAGTACTATTATGAATAATCAAATGTATTTGAACTTAGATTATTTTAATTTCCATGTTCCTATTACTTATGCGGTGTCGAGGTTAGATTTAATCCGCTCCCTAGATTCGCTAAGCTTAAGGGTCCGATTTAGATATTTTCTTATTGTTTTCCATGATTTCCATCGATAGTCTTTTTTCTCGAGAAACTTGTCTCTAATTCGTTTAGCTTTAAGTTCGCAACAGGCACACTTGTTGGAGCTGCTGCATTCGGGTTAAATGGCTTGGTGATAGTGACAGCGTTTGAATACGAGAAGCATTTCAAGGGTGAGAAATCAGCTGACGTGAGAATATCCTTGTATTTCAGCCATTCCGTTTTCGCATATGCAAGCACTGGCTCGTCGAATAACTCCAGGAGTTTCTCCATGAATACATTGACCGATTCGATCACGAAAAATATATCCGTAGATGCCATATCTCCTTCTCCTTTTAAGAAAGTAGAAAGTTTTTTCTGAGTCTGTGTTGTACTGTCTTTCCTTGCTAGCTTATATCTATAACTTGAATGGACTTTCTTTTAAATTTATTAGTGTTTATTTGTACTTTCTTTTTGTATTAGTTGTTTCACCTCTCCCCCTAAAGCTACATTAATAAACCCTGCATTCTCCAAGAATCTCCTTATTTTTTTATTCCTTTTAATAATGATTGAGTTAACAAGTTTATTGCCTCAATCGATGATAAAACACTCTGTGGGGTTTTAAATAATTTACATTTCACTCTTTTGCATAAATGAGACAAGTAAAAGTTAATTCTTTAGGTTTCCACATTCAAATGAGCTGGTCTTCTATTTGCTTGAATTATTTCTTTTTTGAGTAGTGTTTTTTAAAAAACTATGTCAAAAATTTAGATTTTTTTAAATGTTAAATTCATTTTAATCAGAAAACTGAATGAAAGAAGAGAAAAATTGAGCTTTTTCTGAGTATATTAAACTCAAATTCAAGGTTCATTTTTGTTTCTAGACTTCAAACGAGTAGCAATGGTGAATTCATTGTATTTATGTTTAATTTTAAAAGATTTAAAAGTTAATTTTAAGTCTTGGAACAAGAAAAGAAAGAAAATGACTCTTTAAAATAGCTATGAATTAGTTTGTTTTTTTTGGAAATTTCTTACAAAATAACTAGATAAAGATTGACTTAATCGAACTATTAAATTAGTTTAGTTCTATAGCATAATTAATAATACAAAGAGCACTAGCGGTCTTGAATGAAAAAGTTAAAAAATCTAAGAAATCTATCAAATGACTTAAATTAACAAAGAAATTATTTAGTTTTGTTTTCCCTTCAATGAATAGTCATTCTTATTGATAAATAGCAGATCCTACTAAAATATTATTAATTTTTACTTGAAAAAAAAAGAATGTGAGGTGTCTTAAAGGTTTACAAAGAAATATGCAATTAAGTGTATGTCCTTGAATATCTCGAAATACAATTGACCAAGAGGCCCCAAAGAAGTATCTTGATTGTGTTAAAGAGTTTAAAACAAAGTTGATCTCAATTTTTGAGATTGAATCCTTCGAAAAATTCATCATAATCGACCTGTTTAGTTTAAATGTTAGTCAAATTAGTAATAAAGATCAAATTGACATTTAAAAATAAATAAAAAACAAATATCTATTACTTTGCCATCTCCATCGGAGTCGATGAGTTAGAATAATTCATTCACATCTAAGTCTCCAATGGGGAGACTACCATCTGTCATGAGTTTTTTGAAATCTTCACTTGAAATCCATCCATTATTGCCTGTATCGAGTTTACGGAATTACTATCTAATAAACTCTTTGTTACGCATGGCCATCATCCTTGCGAAAGCCTAAATAAACTCTGCAGTATGTTTGAGTTTTTTGGAGAAAAAAGTAGTTATTTTTCATGTGAAATGGTTGGACTCTTAAAAAATAATTAATATATGATGATTTTACCTCCTTGACTGACTTCTCCAGAGTTGTCATCGTCCATAGTCTTAAAAATATCTGTAAGTTCAGTGTTGTTCAAACCAGCACCACTGAATTTCTTCATCCCTATTAATTTGTCATTTTATTATTGCAAAAAAAAGAGCTAAAGTCAATATTTTATACCTTCAAGCAATTCTTCTAAGGTTAGTGTGCCATTCTAATCAGAGTCAATTGTATAGAATATCTGTTCATTTGGTGAAAAGGAAGATAAAATTCCATAAATTATTAGAAATTTATCAATAAATACAAACAATTTCTTTACTTGTTTAAGCTTATCTAACTAAGACTATGGGATGTCTCCGATTAGCTTCATAATCATTTTCCTTTTGAGCTTGTTTTCTGCACGTAACGTCTCAGCTTTAAGCTATCTCTCCTTCTCTTCTTGCTCTTTCTCTAATTTTCTCCTTTATCTCTCTTCCTCTTCTAATTTCCTTTATCTCGCTTATTCTTCCTCTCTCCTCCTTTTTTCCTCCATTTCTCCTTTGGCTTGCATCATCTAACTTTCCTTAAGTTTTCTAGATTCTTCCATTTTTTCTCTCAGCAGTTTTGCTTCTTTCTCCTTTTTTGCCTTCCGAAGTTCTTCTTCTTCCTTGAATTTCCTATCTAGTTCTTCCCTTTTACGCTTGTCCTCTTCTAGCTATCTTTTTTCTTCTTCCAATCTTAACCTTTCTTCTTCATATTTTTTTCTCCGTTTTGCTTCTTCTTCGAGTCTTTTCTTCTCTTCATCAGCCCTAACTTCTTTTCGAACCCTTTCTCTATTAAGTATTTCTTCTTTGTGTTTTTCAGCTAATTTTTAAGCCTGATCAATAGCCTTATCTTTCTTTGCGTTCTCATCTCCAACTTCACTTACTCCTTCATATTAGCTTAAAGAAGCATTCAAAATAAATAAGTATATCATATTAGTTTGCATAAATTGTTTTCATACATAGATTCAAATAGCTTATGGAGATTAAAGAGTGTCTCTTCCGGTAAAAGTGCATCTAACTTACTATTTTCATTAATCCACTCATGCTGTAGACACTTTTCTACTGTAAATCTTCTCAATTGATTCTAACTCAACAGCTTCACCAAAAGATCCTTCAACTAATCAAGAATAATAAGTAATGAATTCTCACATTCTAATGAAAAAACTATCATTTTTGACATATTTAAGTATTATTCTAAAAATTGAATACCTCCAGACTTGCTGTAGCGAATGACTGTTTAGCAAATGAGAAAATGCCTTTGCTAACGAGTTGTAATGATTTAATTGGATCTTGATTTTCAAATGGATGAGAACCAGAAAACAGTAAATATAATATCACACCAACACTCCAACTGTCTCCTACTGTCATGTATCGCCCTCCCAACGCTTCAGGAGAGCGAAAAGTGAACTAAAATAGTAAACAGGCATAAAGAATATCTTTTAAGATCTCCTCGGCTTAATAAGAACATTTTTCACTAGCTAATCAAAGATTTTTTTCATTACACCTGTTTTAGATTCAGCTATTTTAGATTTCGAATGAAAGAACCCGCTGTCAGTTAACTTCATAGAGCTAATATCTGCTTTGTTCTTCAGTAAGAGCTTCGATGGCTTTACATTTCTTGTTTTTTTCCAAACAACATTTACTCAAAAAAAATTCTTTTTTTTTTTTCGTTTAAATATTTGTTTACTTGTGCATGAGTCCTTTTTCATGAAGAACTGATAACGCCAAGCAGAGTTACCTGACAACCTATGCACATTCTCTTTCTTTGACCTTCTTTCGAGCAGATATGTACTCAAATACACATCCTCCTTCGCAGAACCTAAAACATAAAAAACCAATAGTTTTTAAAGTTGTAAGTCAGTTTTTCCAAATTAAAAGCTAAGAACTTTATGCTTTACTCCTCAACAACGTAGAATTTCTTGGATGTCTCAAATACCTCAAAGACTTTCAGAATGTGAGGGTGATCCTTTGAGCCACAAAATAATAAAATATATCTGCGTTTCAATCCATTCTTGCTATGTATGTATGGTTGATGAATATTTGTCAATTGTTACAATCTAAATAATTTTGGACATTTCAGAGCTGAATCGTTCAATGTCATCTAATCTGTCCTTGCAAACCTCTCTTACTGCAAAGTCTTTCCCTTAAGTGCAGAGTATTTATTTGTTTACTTGCGTCTTATTGATGAATGAAATAAAGAATGATCTTACGAGATAATTTCGATGTCGCTTAGTGAATACTACCAAGAGAGGATTCACATATTAGTTTTTTTAAATCATAACTATCTTCTATTGGCTCTAAGGAAGCGTTGGAAATCATAGATTAGTTGAGTGATTTTAGAAGAATAGAGATTATTTATGAAATGTCTAACTTTTAAGGCTGTAGAGAGAATTCGTCTTACTATGATTCATTATGCCGAATGCAACTTTCTGTAAATTTATGATAATAAAGGAAACTAACCTCTAATTTTATGATTAAAAAACTTTTGATTGTTAGTTCTTATTCCTTTTTTAATTCATAATCTATTACCTGAATAATATTGATTCCGCCAATTCTTTTTGAGGAAATTCGAGGGGGAATTTTACGTGCTTGCCTTAAACTACCGAACTTAAAGTAACTGAAAATAGTTTCAAATTTTTTTAAGAACAATCAGCAAATAAACTTTCTGAGTGCTTCATTATCTCCCTGTATGTTTATTTTTGTTGTTGAAAGGTTTTAAAAAGAATTCATTAAGTGGGGGGTTTTCTTTTTTCAAATGCAATAGGCAGACTCAAAATCATAAAGGTTTTTTAAATAATCATAGAGGTGGCTAATACTGAAGGATTCAACTCTTTTTTGTAAGCAGTCGTAAAGTGTCTTTAAGAAGAAAACATGGAATTATTTCTTGCATGGTTTATTACGAAACAACCATCTTTTATTTACTTTAGAAAACTCTTCTAATTTTTCAGATTTCTGCGTTTAATTTCAGCAAGACTGATAAGAATTCTAAGACTCTTTTTAGTGGCATCAAATCTGAATAAAAACAATCAAAAGATATATTAGACTAAACGATTTGATAAAAAGAGAGACACACAAAAATAAGACAAAAAATTAAATAATTCCCTTTAGCTAAAAAGAACAAAAAATGGAAGAAGAATTCTCAACAGAAACAGATTTCCAAATTGAAAAAGACCATGTCAAGTACAACAAGAATCAACAGGTATTATACAATAAACTGCAAGATAATTTGATATAGATTCCAAAACTATCTTTTGATAAAAACATCTTATTCAAATCCTCCAACTTCTTGTGATTTTTGCTTAAAAAAGGGAATGCTATTAAAGCATTCATAAGCAGTCAATTTTTGCGCAAGAGAATTTGATGAAAAATTTGTGAAGCACTTACACAGTGAATATAACATCAGATCGGAAGTATAATTCCTTCTTTAAGCTAATCTAAATGATTGAAAACATACTTCATTTCTTATAAATCATTCAAGGCTAATAGGATTGAAAACATAATTTGTCTGTTTTGTTGTATAAAAGCATTCTCGTTAGATATTTGGCACTCATGAGATGAATACTGTCCGCTGGCGCAAAAACAAAGAGGTAATCACATTACTTACGGAGAAAACTTTGTTAATGCTTTTATTGTAAATATTTTCGGTTTCTTGTTTTCAAAAAAAGGGAGTAATGGAGTCAAATGCTAAGATCGTTTAGTGGGATGATGGCAGTATGCATTTGATGATTGGCGATTAATTATTCAATCTCCAGTCTAAAGAATTCTAAGGTGAATCCTGCACAGCCTATAACAGATCACCTGATACCAACTAGAACTCAGTAATAGCTTTTTTGCATAAAAAAGTCAATAGTTTTTACTAATAATTATGCATTTATCATAGGTTGAGTGGAATTTTATTTTCTTACAACCTGCTAATTTCCTTCATTTCTTTTTTTGTTTCTTAGTACTTAACTGACTAGGTTGTGCCGTAATTGCTCATTCAGAAGATGGCTATTATCCAAAAGACAACTAACTTTTCATGAAAAGGAATCTTTAATACAATTATTACATATTGGAGATAAAACTAAGAAAAAATCAGGAATATTTCAATTTTAAAAAAGAACTTCCAAAACGATTTCAACAGATTTTAGTTCATTTAAATCAAAATTACAATATGTATTGATGGCAAAACAGATAGGGAAAGAGAGAGAAAGAACTAATCGATGTTTCAGTCTATAACATGTATGCTAAATCGAAGAAATACTTAATGATTTTTAGTTTAAAAATTAGTGAAGGAATTGAATGAGCAGTACACTCAAATATTAGTAATTAAGTTATAAGAATCGTTGATATTAGATGAGAAAAAATAAACTAATTGTAAATAAACCACAGCGTTTCAGTTAATTCAGCAGATAGCCATTGCCTTAAAGAGACGAAACCACCAATAAAAAGCAAAGTTAAATATCTCAATACCGTCTGAAGACTGTGAACGAAGTGTCTGAATTTAGAGTCATTTATTCTGTTGGAAGAATCCCATAGACATTTGGAATTTCTTCTCCTACAGCATTGAAAATGATTTTTAATTATTAAGTTGGTGCTTGCACTGTGTGCTCTTTCAAAGGAGAGGCTTTTAATGAATGTTTCAAAGAGGAAGGTTATACTTTTTATTAAATCGCTGATGTTTTTGCTGTGATACAATTTGATTTAAGATTATCTCTTTTTGGTGTTTTTTTCCTTTTTTGTTATCCTTACTCTATTAGCTCCTGATTACTAGCAACCTATTACTTAACCCTAACATTTAGTGCTGCTTATCTATTTTATTGCTCTATTTTTTATCTGCTCAAATGCAATTTCTCTTAGCTTAATCTTCTTGCAGCAGCAACTTTTTCCTATTTTTCTGGACTACTTTAGTATCTACCATTTGAGAGTAGTCTATTTCGAGTTATGTCTCTTTATATGCCAGATAATGAAGAAGATTATTCTCTAGGGAGTTGTTTAGGGGTTTATTTAGTTGAGTTGTTAAATGAATTAGTGTTCTTGAAGTTATTAGGTGACTTACTTTTGTTATTTTGTTAGTTGATTTGATAATCTAATAAATGAGATTTTTATTTTTAGGAAATCTAATTAGAAGGTTTATGCAGTTATGTAGGCGTGTGATAGGATAATCTATTCTGGTTTGAAAGTATTTTTTCAATTTTATTAGGAGAATGGCTTAGATTTAAAGATGTGTTTAGATTAAGAGTATTATGTGAAGATATTTCGTCATTTTTTTCTTAAAATGCATAGTGATTTTGTAGATAGGATGTGTAAATGTTGTTCTTTTGCTTGAGTTGAGATGAATATTGATTTCGTGTCTCTGGTGATTGGGTTTGTTCCTTTTGTTAATTTGATTATCTAATATCCATATTTTTAACAGCTGGGATACTCATATCGATATAAACTGATCGAACTGAGTTTCGTATTTTAGGTTGTTTTCCTGCAGAATTCTCTGGTGTTGTCTATTTAATGACAGTGGAGTTCTTCAAAATATCTTAATCATTTTCATCATATTTTCCCTATTTATGCTCATTCTCTTGCACAGAATTCTACACTTGATCCAAAGGGAAATCCATTCCGATGCATGGAGCTCCTCCAATTTTCTATTTTCTGTTTTATATTTTTTCATAATCTTTGGGTAATTCATCTTTCCCAAAATTACTCTAATCGCTTTTATTTGAGTCCATTCTTTTATCTTAGCAAAAGTTACTTTCACTGTTAACGTCCTTTTTTGGGATGGAAGCAGTTGCTAAGTAGGAGTTATTCAGCAAAGAATTTATTTCAATGGAGTTGTAAAACTAAGGTGAAGCTGTTTTTTTAATTTCTGCAATCAAACTTGCTTTTCTGAGAAATCTTGGGTATTCAGGGATATCTTATGAGAATATCTTCGCCTCTTCAAGAACGAAGTCATTAATGTCGTTCTTATCTAACTTCTCATAACCATTAATGGAAATATGTTAGTCATGTGCTTGTTTTGTTTTATCTGATTCTGTTTTTTGAGTTTTTTAGCATTTGTTATGATTTTTACTATGATTTAATTTAGCTTGATTCTTAAGACTAATTTCTTATTTCTTGTTCTATATGCTCTAGTTAAATTCTACTAATCTCGAGTAGTAGCTGCTTGCTAGGTCTGATGATTAATGCTTTTATTTGAATTGTTAATTTTCTTGAAAATCTGATTTATTATTTTTGTAATTCAAGTTTGATTTCGTTGAAGATCTTGCAACTTCAAATTATTTCTCTTCCAAATCAGCTTTATTATGATAATAGTTATAAGTCCCTTGTTCTAAAGGAGACGGAAGTGCTGTTGAGTAGCAGTCTGTGAGTGGTGATTACATTCCAGATGAAATATTTTTATTTTGGTTAAAAGCCAGCAGTTTTACAGATATTTCTTTAACTTAGTTAACGTTTTGGCTGATCTTATTGCCCTTAACATTCTAACTTTCAAGCTGATTAGTGTGAAAAGAGTCAGTTGATAAAGGATAGGTATCTTCATTGATGGTTTTTAAGTTTGCAGATTGTTTTAAACAACCAGGAGACATAGGAAGAAGAGGAGAGTTTGTAGAAGGAGTTAGGAAAGTCTTGAGACTTTATCTAAGCCTACTATTACTATTGTTTCTTTTTTCTGGTTGGTAATAACCTTACGTTCCAGTGATGCTTTGACGTCTGTTGAGCATATTCGATGTGTATGATGATTGTTCTGCGAGCTGAAGATTTTCAACAATTGGAAGATGCTCTTTGTTATTTTAAATCTATTTTTAGTGTTGCTGCTACTATGAACTATTTATTTCCTCAGTGATCTATGCTTATTCTTCAGGAAATTAACCTTTACTGATGAAATGCTCATTTTACTTATTATTCTCGAGTGTTTGCAGGGAATAATGATCTTGAAGTGAAAATTGCTAGGCTTGCTGTGAATACTAGCAATTTGCATTAAAAGTCACAAGATTATTGCTTTGTGGTTCTGGAAAAGAGGCTGGTAACAAATGGGCTAGATTTCTAGAGAGTTACTCAGTGTGAAGTCGTAAAAGAGTATGTTCGTCCAGCATATTGTCAGCTTTGATTTTTCTGTGTTTGAGCGCTGAATACGTGGTATTTGAAGTCAAAATTGCAAAGGACTCTAGCTGTTGTGGATGTTGCTAAGTTTGGTAGTGATGATAATAATAATAAGCTGGACAGATTTAAGTTTGTATAAATCGCTTTTTTAATCAATTTTTGTAATCAGTTAAATTCAAGTCTTTTTAAAATACACTTTCGAACCTTTCTTCTAACTAGCATCAATTATCTCGATTCCAAAAAAAAAGTAAAACACTCTGCTTTTTTTCATTTTTTGCTTTGAATGAACAGCAAAGCAACAACAACAAAAAACAATACTAATTAGCTTAAATCTTTCAATAATAATCTATCTGTGCTTCATAAAAGTCCCTTCTTTTAAAATTAAAAACAATTTTTTTTATTTGTTTTTTAAGGTGAAATATTTCTTTGTTTGGATCATCAAAAGTACAAATCAGGTTATCCTTTTTTTCTGAGGAATGTTAAAAATTGAAAATGTAGATGTGTGCTTGTGTATGTTATTTAATAGCTAACAGTTTATTAAAAAATACATTTCAAAAAATTCATTTGGTCGTTTGCCCTATGGAGATCTTAAAGGAAAAAGAAACCTAGGAACCAGTCCTAAAGAAAATTCCAAGTCCCTACGGCTCTAGTTTCTAGATAATGCTGCTGCTGAGGAGCACTCCATAATGCATGTTCTCGAGCATGTAGACATTAGTGATATTTGCTTTTTTTTAGAGGAGAGAAAGAGGAATGGGTTCATTTTTCGGTTTGCTAAACCTTTTAAGAGAATGATCTTCTTTATTCTAGCATTTCATTGTTACCTATGCAAGGAAATCAAGGAAATAATAAACAAAAAAATATGAGAAATTATCAATAAAATCAACAAAAGGACTCCAAAAACAATAATCTCTTCCCATTATTTGTTTGAATTAAAGTATGCTTTGCATTCTTACTCTTAATCTCTTGTTATCTGGATTGGTGAGGAGCGAAAGTGAAGAAACCTTAACCACTACGGATGCCTATTCATTTGTGTCCACGAAATACAATAGCAAATTATAAAACACCCTTTCTAGCCTCTTAAAATCAGAGAATATCACATCTGGACAAGTTCTATCGTATTCTAACGTAAATTTATAGGCTTCATTTGCAGTTCTTGAACTTATTTTATTCAGCACTCCACCTATCAGAGCTGGTAGATTCAGCGGTGCCCTAATCGGTATGAATGTCCCTGAGAAAATCAGAGAACTTGTTGCGAAATCTTACAGGAATTCCGCCATGCATTCTAATTTCCCTAAGCAACCAGCGACATCTACTTTCGCAGATGTTGGCTGCATCCGAGTGTTCATGAAATAATCTCGCATGTCGTTCATATCGACGGATAATTCAGAAATCATTTTTCGAATGAAATACTACACTTTCAGCGTACTCGAGTGGATCGCGCACAACGGATTCGTCCAACCCATTCTCCGTAAAGTCGTTAGAACATACTTTTCACCGAAATTGCCCAACACAACTTCCATTTCGACTGCGATGAATGAACGAGTATCGAAGAATGTTTTAATGGAAGAACTGCTGCAATGTGCGTTTTGATTAGAATGTGCAGAAGTGTTTCCTTGTTTGAAGTCGTGGTCATTTTATAATTTCGTAGAATTATTTTCTGAAAATGAAGATGGCTGCGATGGATCTCTACCAGGCTACCCTGGCTAATACTTTATAGGATTAGAAGCATTCTAAGGTTCGATATTCTAACTATTAGTATTTCTCATTAAGTCATTGCGAGATGGATAATTCGTGAAACTAGCTTCATGACTATCACCGTTATTGCCTTCCTTGTTCAGAATATTCTAAGTATTTCCATTAATGTTGCTCGTGTTGTATGAAGGAAAACTAGTGTCTGTTTCATCATGATTACCTGTATTATCACTTAAATTCTATTCTTGACTTGTTTGATTTGAATTAGCTACATTCCCAACACAGATCATGATCTCTCTTCGATTATGTAAATTGCTACACATGCCTTTTAGATTTAGAAGTTCAGAAAGCTCTGGCGGCTTATCGAATTGCTGTAGGATTTCTGAGAAATTCAGCACTTCGTCCTTGTAACTCAGAACATTTCGGAGTTACAGCAGTGTCGGTAATATGAATTATATAGGAGCGCCAAGTAAATGGCAGGCTTGTCTGTTTGCGTAAATTACATCTGAGGAATCTTTTCGAATTACGATGATGCCTTCGTTCACACTGTGCAGGATTAGATCTTGCATAGCTAGTCGCCATTGGAGCTCATCGTAATTGATATTTGAAGGTTCAGGTGTCGTCTCTTAATTCTTCATATTAATCGCTGAAGTATTTGTCGTAATAGTCGAAGTTGTATTGTCTCGAACGGTATCACTTCTTTCTCCTTTGAATAAAGAAACATTATGATTATCGCTCAGATCCATATCCAAATTTTCTTCATCTTCTTCTTCATCTTCATCCTCCTCATCATGTTAGCCTTCTCGCTAGTTATCTTTGTTCTTGTAGCTCACTTATTCCTCTTCTTCCTCTTAATCTTCTTTTTATTTTAGACCCCACGTTTTCTCAGCGAAATTTGCTGCAGCTGCTGCTGTTGCGGCTTTTTCAAGTTCGCCAACTTCTCCATCATTCTAATCCCTTGTATCGAAGAATATCGCTCTGTGCGAATCCAACATATCCCTAGGCGATTCATATTATACAGATTCAAAGACTTTCGGCGACATGATATTTCTCTCTTCACTACCACTTGCAGCAGTCACTTTGTTGGAGCTGTTTTTACTGCTATTTTTATCACTTAGAATGTTCTTTAACTTCGGTTGGTTTTTAGCTTCGTTAGAAGAGAAAGATGTGTTAGAAAAAGCGAAAGTCGCAGCTGCAGCGGCTGCGGCTGCTGCTGTATTAGCAACTGCTGTTTTGTTTCCAAAGAAATACCCTCCGATTTCATCATGTTTATCGTGTTTCGCACTGGTAACTTAGAATCCACCAAATCTCGGTGAGAACATCTGCACTAAATTATTGCTATTTGGACTATTGATATTCAAATTGTTGCTATTGGAAGTACTCTTATTATTCGAATTTTTTTATATTCCTTGAAGGTTTTTTTGTCTTGACAGACATCTAATTGGTAGTAATTACTACTTTTAGATGCTCACATAAGCTAAACTACTTATCCCCAAGAATATCCCCACATGGAAGAGAGACCTTGTAGATTAGCAAAATCTCAAGAGCAAATACCCAACTTGCAACAACGAAATAAGAATCCTGATTATTTCCCTAAGTTTACTGGAAAAAGTACGGGTTTATGTAGCTGTCTTCGAGAATTTTTCAGTTTCAATGAATTGCTGAATAGATACGTAGTATATTCCTCCAATGAGAATCATCTCCAGGAAAATATGGCCCATGTATTCTTCGTCTTTCGATGCTAATGCTTCATTCTAAAGTGGAACTACCCTGTATTCCGTAAAACAAATAAACGCAGCCGTTTGGAAGCACAACCTTAGAACCTCCGTTAAGTTCTTGGCTAAGTGAAATAATAATTTTCTCACAATAACCAAGGAAATTATAAAAATCACCATCAAACCAATTCCAACAGATTGCAATCTGATTTAGTCTTAAGAATTAGTTCCCGCTTGCTTGGTATCTTCAGAAGCAAACACATAAGTAGCAGTTAAACTCAATAGGAGATCTAGAAGCTATGCCAGTTGAGGTCCAATATCCACGAGAATACTTTTTTATTTTTTTGAAGTAGCTTTTACAGTATTTTAATTCTTCCCTGCATGCGACGAATGTGACGGAGACATCCACTCGCTAACCACATCGGGTTATGGCTCAGTGTTCTAAAATCTCCTTCGTTCTTTTTTAGTACTTTCCTTTTCGGCTTTCTCAAAATCAACGATTTCTATGCGTTTCTTAAGATTCTTAGGAGACATTATCTGTAAATTATTCCCCTATGGCTTGAACGGATTTGTAAAATTATTATCTAATCCTTTGAGGTCTAGACTGCCAATCGTCCCTCCATGATTATTTGGGTTGTTGCCTTATTCATTTCCCTCATTTTTCATTTCAGGCGTCGACTCTGGGCTTTCTTTGCTATCAAGTGAATCTCCATCTTCCTTATTATCTTTTTAAAACTGTACATCTTTGTCCTTCTCAAACTTCGCAGGAGACTACTCAGTACTTTTAGGGTGTTATGATTTTTGTGGGTTCTGCCCATCTGTATTTAGGGATTTGTCTGAGAGATAATTGCCAAAAGTGAGCATTGTTGAAAAATAATTATTGAACCCTCTTTCTTTATCTCTCTCTCTCTCTCTCCCTCTTTCTCTTTTGGTTTCAATCACCTCTGTGTGTTCCTTTAATCTTCTTTTTTTGAATTAATCCCCTCTCTTTCTTGTCTTTTTTGTTATCTTTTATTTTCTGTAAACGTTCTCTCTGTGATAATAGATTCCAGTAAGACTTTCCTTTTAGATAAGAGAACCAACAGTATTTTAAAAGTCAATAAACTTACTTTTTTTAAATAAAAAATGTTTAAGTATTTACCGAATAATGAAGTTTCCATTAGGTGAATTCAAAATTATTGCATGCTACTTCATAGTTATCCTTAGTTTTCTTTGGAAAATAATTTTGTGAAATAAACCAAATACACTACAAACTAATGAGATTAACATAAGTATTTCTATTAGTTTTGTTGTTTTTCATAGTTCTTTTTAGAAAAACTATTATTAATTGTTAACTTTTTTAGACTGTAACTAAAAAACAATTTAATCACTGGGTTCTTTATCTCGAAGCATCATTAAATACTTTCTATTACGCTTGGTACTTCTATTCATTAATTTAACTTATCTAAAAAAGAAACTCCTCGCTTTAAAGCTAATGTTTCCAAAATATGCTTTTTCAACTCCTTTTCCTAAGCAAACTTCCGGTTTAAGTTCAAAAGAAAAAAAATAAGCATACATTATTTGTTTATCTCTTCCCTCACATTAAGTGCAATTCTTGGAAAAGCTAATATCACTAATTATTGCTTTTACTTCATTCTAAAATCAAAGGATAATTTCAGAATTTTCACATTATTTTTTCTCAAAAATAAAAAATGATCTTCTTATTTTTGTATTTCTTGTATCCCATCCCTATCATAATAATGGCGATTTTCTTGAATTCTAATTTCAACTAGAGCCTCTATTTTAACTATTAAATTGCATTAAAATCATCCAAAAATAATACATTTCCAATTGTTTTTTTCATTTTAGTTAAGTGCTAACTTTAAAGCATAGTAATTTCAGCTTTAATTCAAATTTATTGCCAATTCAAATCTTTAAAAATTCACTCATTTTCACAATTCAGACATAAGTTGCAAAAATATTCATATTGTCGTTTCTTTAAGATAATAAACAAAAGATATTTCCATTTTTGTTGTTGTTGTTCTACTTACTAGATATCCCTTCTCTGATGAATAATTCTCTCTTGAAGATATTCTTAAAAAAAGTAAGCCAAAAGATTTTCAAATCAAATCAGCTTTCGGATCATTAGAACATAACAACTGATAATATCAATCATCGACATAATGCAAATATTTACCTAAAAATGCTAAAAATATCAACATAAACAGTTATCTTTATGAACTAACAGAAGTAAAACAATCTGTAGTATGTTGCGTCTTCCTTTGAATCCTTCTATTTCAAGCTAGATTAAACTAAAATACAGGATATCCATTCAAGCGTCTCTCTAAAAAAAGGATAAAATTATTTAAAGATTGAGAAACCTTTAGATTAAGTTCTTGTGTATTAGGCATTGAATTAAGGAGAAAGAATGATGTCAATACTTGATAAAAGTAAAAACAATCATGAATTTACTTGGGGAATTAATTTTATTTCTGAATGTGTGATAATCAATTCAAATACACTGAGTTTTTGATACTCAAAAAAGTGATTGATTATCAATAAAGCAGTCAAGAAGCTGTGGGGTCGCCACAAAGGTGATTGCTTATTTATGAATGGATTATCTGATGTCTCTCAAAACAAGAAAAAATGGGTTCTTATTTTGTTAAGATCTCCTTAGGTAATTCTTGGTTTTGAGCATAAAAATGTTTAAAATTGCTCTGCTGATATGATTCTAAGATCTGTTTCTTGGGGGATGATTACTGCATCTGTGGTCTTTTCAACATACAAATATATTAGCCACTTCCCTTCCTCCCTGATATCATTTTTAAAGGGGGATTTTTTATTTTTAAGATGATTGACCAGAAATTTTTTTTTAAGTAAATGATGAAATATTAACAATTATTTATAATCACAAAACACAGGAAATAGCAAGAAGAGAGTGGATTTTTTAGCAAAAAACTAGTGTAGAAAAATAGCACTCGAATTATATGCTATTTGAGTAGGTTACTATCTCACATGGTAGAAGGGATGGCTGCGGAAAGCAGAGAGAACGAGAGATGAGGAAAGATTGAGAAAAAAAATAATAATTTGATCTTTTACAATAGATGGCTTAGAGCATTGGGATATAAATTAGACTTTCGGGTGTGGGGAGGGGGAGAGTACGAGAGGTACCTCCGAGGGATCAAATGCGGAAGGGAAATGATCCGAAGATATTAAAAAAATAAATCAATAAAAAAATAATCTAAACACATCTACTTCACTCACAAAAATGAACAAATTACTCGTCGTCCTCCCCCTCCTCGCTCTCCTCACCGTCGGCCTCGTCTACACTGTCTCCCAAAACGGTGACGGCAATCTCGAAGCCACCACCCCCACCATCCAACAATGGGAAGGCTGCAGAGTCAATGCCCCCATCTGTGACAACATGAATGCCACTCAAGCCGGTGTTAACAGCGTTAACCTCTACTCTTGCTACGCTGCTGCCACTAACGTCTCCAACCTTTACAGCGATGTCTCCGCTACTGCTTCCGCTAACTGCCTTGCCTGGTAGAAGGTCTACAAGAGAGGTATTGCCCAAGATGTCCTCCCCGCTTCTTACTATGCTTGCATTCAAGATTGCACACCATCTGCTTAGGGTTCAGCTTACTACTACAACAACATCTTCGTCCCCCTTTACGTTAAATGCGGTGGATCTCAATGATCACAAAGCACGAAGAGTTGAGAGATTTCTCGATAATAAAAATAAAAAATACTTGTTTTCATTTTTAGTTGTCTCTACCTTAATACTTGAGTTACTACTAAAATAGCAAAATATAATTTTCATTTCAAGAGAAGGGGCGGGGAGAAGATTAGTTTTTGAGTCATAAGCAAGAGAAATAGCAAATGCTTTAATATTTGTGGGTGTCTACGTATGGCTCAAAAGATAATTAAATTTGTTTTTGTTTTTGTCAGTGATAAAGAAGATGCTCATTAGATAGAAAATGGATGTTAATAGTTATTTCAATTATTAATTACATTGAGGAAATTCTTTTTGCATAAAGAATTGTTTTAAATATTAATTTACTTTCAGAGAAGTGAGTTTAACATCTTGAAAATCCTTGTTTAATTTTATCAATGCTAACACCAATAAAACAAAAATAAATATATTATCAATCTTTTTGTTTTGATAACGAATTATTTTAATAATCTTTTTCCACAGTCTTCAATATTATTATCAAAAAAATATAGTCTTAAAGAATTGAGAGTAAGGGACTTTGAAATTCCTTTTCCTAAATACTTTAAACCATTGTTATCAATACTATTTTCGCTGAGATCTAGTTCTAAGAAAGTGAGACTAACACACTTTGCAATTCCTTCTCCTAAATACTTTAAACCATTGAAATAAATACTATTTTCGCTGAGATCTAGTTCTAAGGAAGTGAGAGTAACACACTTTGAAATATCATCAAGTAAATACTTTACACCATTGTCATTAATCCTATTCTTTTAGAGAGTTAGATCTAAAGAAGTGAGAGTAACACACTTTGAAATTCCTTTTCCTAAATACTTTACACCATTGTCATCAATACAATTCCCCCATAGATGAAGATGTAAGGAAGTGAGAGAAACACACTTTGAAATTCCTTCTCCTAAATACTTTGCGCCACTGCTATCAAAATTATTACCCCTGAGATTTAAATCTAAAGAAGTGAGAGTAACACACCTTGAAATTTTTTCTCCTAAATACTTTGCACCATTATCACCAATACAATTACCGCTGAGATTTAGATTTAAAGAAGTGAGAGTAACACACTTTGGAATTCCTTCTCCTAAATACTTTGCACCATTTTCACCAATTCTTTTCCATTCGAAATTTAGATTTAAAGAAGTGAGAGTCATACACTTTGAAATTCCTTCTCCTAAAATATTTAAGTCATTGCCATCAATTTTACCCCAACTAAGAGATAAATTGATTGAATCTATTAATAAATAAGGTGTTTCTTCTAGTTTGTCTATCAATTATTATAGGTTCTCTTCATTTATTGAAATCCTTTCAACAATAGGTTCTTTTTATTTTCGAGTCTCCATTTGAATTTCTTGAAAGATTTGATCACAAATGGTATTCAAATTAGGTATTTTTTTAATTCTTTCCTCTCTTTTTATGATTTCTTTTTTTTTTCAATTCTCAGTTATTTATTAGAAATAGGTAATCCTTTCACTGTGCTTCTCTTAAATATCTCCCGCAATTTGTGAAATTAATTAAGATTAACTTGCTTGTAGGCGTTTTATCAGCTAACGAAAATTAATTTGTGAATTTTCAGATATGAGCGATTCTTAAAAAGGATGTTATTACTTGGCCAAAAAAAATAGATTTCAAGAAAAATAATAAAATTTTTGGGTGAAATGTCTCATAAAAACTGAAATTTATGCTCCTATAATATTCGTTAAATAGCATTGCTCTAAGTTTATTTGAGTTTTTGGAAGAGTGCTTAGCTTGCAATACAATCAAAAATTAGCTCTTTAGAAGTAAGTCATGTAAACAATACATTTAAAGAATTTCATTGTAAACTAACATCTAATTGAAAATATTGTTCAGCATCGAAAAAATGAATGTCTAAATGATTGGTCTGCTTTAAATTATTTTTAATAATTATTTTAATAATGAAGAACATTTTTTTGAAAGGTAATTTAAGCAATAAAAAGGATGATTTTCTTAGAAAGAATAGAAATAAAACTAATATTTATTTACTATTTTCAATGAAAGGTTTTAACAATCTGTATGCCAAATACTAACCAAACAAATCCCTGAATCAAAGAGTACTGTAAAGAAAATGAGAATTCAAATATGGAATAAGAAATGTTGGCTAAACAATAAAGAGAAAACTACAGATAAAATGATGAAGAGTTTAAAAGAATAATCAAAAAAAAAATAAGATTGATTTAGCCAATCTTTGAAGGAAACAAGAAAATACCAGTCTGAAAAAAGAAAAAAAAAAGATTTATTTACACTTAACAACTTTAAGGTAGATTATTAAGGTTAAATTACTATTTTATTAAATGAATAACTAAAATTAAAAAGTAATAACTAATTAATAAAGTTCCATGAATCTCCTACAATAAATTTAAAATGCCCTGAGATATATTCATCCATAATTATCAATAAAGAGACTACTGATTCTGTGGGTGAAGTAAAGTTGTCTGCCTAGGAGAGGAAAAAGAAGGAAGCGGATGAGAGATTAAATACAGTTGGGGAGAAAATCAAGATAAAGTTGATTTCAAGTTGAAGACACTGGATTTTGAAATTAAATTCAAGAAAGGAAAAAAAGATGGTTTTAATGCTACGGTTTCTATGTGCTAATAAGAGCTGCTGCAGAGTTACATAAATTCGATGTGATTAATGAATCTAATTTAACATTTTTAGATATTGTATAATCCTAAGTTTAAAGAGTGAGCAAATTGTATTGGATGCCATATGATAATTTAGTTTTTGAAGTGCAGAATCAACTCCCATGATCAAAGTGGAATCCTAGCTGAAAATAACAAGTAATTTAGATTCTTCAGAGTAAAGATGGATCTGTGATTGATGATCTTCGATGATAATTAACAAGTAATAATAGAATAAAATCTGATGAAAAATTATTTCTAATAAAATGAGCAATAGAATTAAAATATTGAATTTATCTTCTTTCATTTTATCTCTGAAGATGTACCAGAAATATGTTTTGTTTAGTTAATGTCTAGAGCCAAGAAAAGAAGACTCTCCTTGTTTTTAATGGAACTTGTATTATTTTTTTATATTTTATCAAGCAATATGGGAGAATTGTTTTCTGTTTTTAGGATTTGAAAAAATAAACACAAAAAATAGATCTTTTATTTCCTTTTATCATTAGAAGGGAGTTATATTTTAATTAACTCGGGGAAGAGCATTCTTGCATTTAGGAGAGAATTTCGGAGCGGACAAGAAAAGACAACAATAAATCAAAAGAACTTTTGCTTGTCAAAAAGATAAAAAGAAACACACATAAGTTTTCATAGAACCAACCCAAACCTACTTCACTTCTCACAATGGGCAACTAAATCATGGGCAATTTTCGAAAGGCCCGCTATAAAGGGTTCAGTGAAGATCAAATCAACTATTTGAAGTAAATTATTTAGGATGCTTAGATTGGTCAAGAATTATTTTTTAAAAAATAAGCTAAAATGTATTTTTTTTATTTACTAAAATTAGAGATAAGTACAGTATGATGAGCAATCCCAATGGTGAAATGGATGTGAATAAACTAAGTACTGTCTACAAGTGTGATATTTAATAAGCTAAGAAGGTAAGAGATTCAAAAAAATCATTATGCTTTTCTCATCTTCACATAAAGGCTGATCGAAATATCGTTTTATTATCTTTATTTAGGTTTTCGATTTTCTTGATATCGAAGGCAGCGAAGCCGTCGATTTTTATAAGTTTGTATGTGGTGCTGCAACATTGTGTCAAGCACCTTTATCCGAAACGGCAACGATTCTCTATGATATTTTCAACTTCAGGAAAAAAGATAATGTTTCAATTGATGAGCTGAAACTTTTCGTGAGAACATAAATGCACTATCTTGCTTTCCTGGAGGATCAGAACATTAACGAAGACGACATTGACTTGAAATCAAAGAATCTTATGAAAAAATGGGATCTTGATAAAGATGGATAACTCAGTATTTCAGAGTGGGCCTAGATGCTACAGAGAGATCCTGATCTTCAACAGTATATGTATCGAATGGGATTCATGACGAAGCAAGAAATGGGATACGATGAAGATAATTATGATGATTGTGACAGTGATCTTGAAATTGAGCTGGATAGGAAGAACATGGATAGAGATGAAAGAATTGAAAAAATTAAAAATGGAATTGAACATAATGAAAAACCAGCGGGAGAAGACGCAGATTAGTTTGAATCTGAACTCAAGGAAAAAGGTACCAATTACAATAATATTTTAATTAGCAAATTTGACTAAATTATTGTATATTTAATACAAAATACATAAATTCTCTTCTTTAGCCTTATTTATCTTAATTGTTTTTAACTATTAATCTAAAATAAGGTGATCAATTCAGAGCAAATGAGAGCTGGAAAATATGTAAGAACTTCCCTCCAAGTGGTTATGCTGCTAAGAAATCTGATTCGGATGCACCCAAATCAACTTTGGATCTTGAATACGTTCACGGCTATAGGTGTCACGATGCAAGAAATAATCTGAAATTCGGTCCTGGAGATTCAATCATTTATCATACTGCAGCTCTAGGAATCAAGCTAGATCCCAAGACAAACACCCAACAATTTTCCTTTGAACACAATGACGATATTACCTGTTTGGATATTTCTGAAAATTGTTTAAGAGCTGTTACAGGCTAAGTCGGTGCTAAGCCTCTTCTTTGTGTGTGGAATTGCACTGACATGTCAACTGTAGTGGTATTCTCTGGTGTCTTACTGAATGGTATTGGAGCTTGCTGTATCTCTGCTGACGGACGATATGTTGCTGCAAACGCACTCGATGATTACCACACAGTATGTGTCTACGATGTAGATGCAGCAGTTGAAGCAAAGAAAAACCCACAAAGCAAGACTTCTGGGCTCGTAGCAAGTGGAAGAAGCACAAGAGCGGAGATTCTATAAATGAAATTTCATCCTGTTGAAAAACTGATTGTCGCTGCTTGCATGAAGGAAATCTAGTTTATAACATTCAGCAATGAAGCTGTGAAGTGCTAGAAAGGTATTTGGGGGAAATAGACTTCTTAAGCAGTGATGACGGTAGCATTTATGGGGAATGAATGCATTACTGGCATGTTTAACGGGAATTTATTTACTTGGACTGGAGCTAATCTCAATAATGTTGTGAAGGCACATAATGGATCATGCACTTCGTTGAACGTTCGAAAAAAAGGAAAGGGTGTTATCAGTGGTGGCAAAGAGGGTGATATCATGATTTGGAATGAGACCTTGTAGAATCTAGCAACAATAAAAATCTCTGATTCTTTCTAAGATTTGATTTAAACTAAAGTGATTTCAGTTTGTGAGAATTAGCAAGGTGATCTCCTAGTTGGTCTTAGAGGCAGTTAGATTATTCTCTTCAAGAAAGGCGATAAATCTCAAGCTAGTATCCTTAATCAAGGTAGATTTAAAAAATAATACAAAAAGATTTGTTTATGATTTTGAATATTGAATAAACCTAGGCCACTACGATAAAGAATTATGGGGATTGGCATGTAATCCGAATTCTAAATTCTATTACACTGCTGGTGAAGATAAGCTTGTCTGTAAATTTGAGATCAAAACAAGAAAGCTCATTCAAGTAAAATCATATTTATTTATTGAAATTCATTTTTCTCAAGATTTTTAATCCCATTTTTCGTTAACTAGAAATTACAACTGACGTACCCAGCAAAAGTCCTAGCAACTTCCCCAGATGGCAAATATCTCGCAGTAGGATGTAGGAATGGTTTAGTGCTGATTCTGGACTAGAATGATTTAAAGGAATTAAAGCAAATCAAGGAATTTATCAACCCCGATAAAGATTTAGTGAGTTACATAAAATTCAGTCCAAACAGCTAGCAAGTTGTAGTAGCATATGCGCCGCCTATTTCGAGTGTTGTTGGATTCGATGTCAAATAGTCATTCAAGAAAATTTATACCACAAAAGGATCACCTTCAAGAATATCTTCGATCGATTTTTCCCTTGATGGATCAGCTATTCAGCTCAACAATACTTCATATGAAATTCTGCATTACTCAACATCAAATGGAGCGCAAGAAAAATCAGGTATGACTAAATTCAAAGACGAAAAATGGGCCACTTGGAATCTCACACTTGGATGGCCAACTTAAGGAATATGGCCACCTTGCTCAAGTGGAGATGATATCAACTCAGTCGATAGGGCACCTTCAGGAGATGGTAAGGACAACGACAACAAAAATTGCCATCAATTTTTAACAATATTTCGCTTTTTCTAATTGATTTCTTTGCAATTTTTAGTCATTGCGACAGCTGATGATTTCAGTAAAATCAAGCTCTTCAAGTTCCCTTCATCAATCGAAAAGAGCTCTTTTACAAAATACGCTGGACACAGCTCTCATATTACAGGTGTTAAATTCACGAATGACGAGTAATATCTGATTTCTACAGGCGGAGAGGAGAAATCTGTTTTCTAGTGGAAGTACACCAAAGACAAATCCCAACCTTAATAAGAAGATGATGACGAAGAAGAAGAAGAAAAACAAGACGATGGTCTTTTCGAAGAAGCTGAAGTTGACGCTGGTGACTAGGCTCTTGCTGTCAAAGCATTCTTGGGTGAAGTTAAAAATAGCACTCCATCTTCTTATCAGCCAAATCCGAAAAGATTCAATGTTAAACCTGATGGCGACATTGCACTGCAATATGTCCATGGGTATCGCTTCTTCTATATCAAAGACGAATGCAGAGATATGATTCGCTACTCAGATGATTTCAAGGGAATTGTTTATCCTGCCGCTGCAGTAGTTGTGAAACAAGATAAAGTTCTAGGTGGCAAGTAGAACTTCTTCATCCATCACATTGAAGATATTGTGTCGTTTTCGTTGCATCCTACGAGAACAATTGCAGCTACCGGTTAGATGGCAGCTAAGGGGAAAGCTAAATGTATTGATTTAGTCGTCTGGGATGTAAAGACAAATGAAGTAAAAGGCGTTTTCAGTGAATTCCACAGAAGAGCTATTGTGCTAACATCGTTCAGTCCAAATGGGTAGTTGTTACTATCAATCGGTTAGGACGATGATAATTCCCTAGCTATTCACGAATGGCAAGCAAAGAGATTAATCACTACAAGCCCAGTTGATAAGGCTAAAATGACTTCAATTGCTTGGAAAAGTGATACAGAATTCGTTACAACAGGTTTTAAAGTTGTCAAGTTCTGGACTCTCAATGGCAGAAATGTCAAGGGTACCAACGGCAGCGCTGGCGCAGCTAAATTTTCGTCTTAATTCTGTTCCATCTACATCGGTAATGATAATAAAGTAGTGGGAAATCTTTGAAATTTAGCTAATATGACTTTTTTTTTAACACACAACAGGAAACACTTGCTTCACTGGATCAGGTGAGGGAACACTGTTTGCATGGAACGGATCTTCCGGAACAGAAGTGAAAGGAGCTAAGCACGACAAGAAAGTCTAGTCCTTAATCTACAATCCATCTAATAAATCGTTATTCAGTGGTGGTATGGATGGCAAGATTCTCAAATGGACAGTCAACGGAAGTACCTTGAGTCCTGCTGGAGTCTTCTTCGATATGAACACTTGCTAATCAGTTTAGAACTTTTAATATCCTAGTGGGGTCACTTCTTTAGATTTACAGCCAGCGACTTAGAATTTATTAGTTGGCACCGTTGGTGGGGAAGCATACGAAATCTCCAATGGTAAGCCAACTTTGCTACTTCAAGGACACTACGATGGTGAATTGTGGGGCTTGGCAACTTCCCCTAACGAGGGAGAGCATAAATTTATTACTTGTGGAGGTGATAAAACAATTAGGCTTTGGGATGTTAACAAACGAAAAATGCTGGCGTCAACACAACCTATGAAAAATGACGTCAAAGCTGTTCATTGGGGCGTAGGTGACAATGGAGATTTTGTCATTGTCGGAGATGACTTAGGGTTTGTTTATCTTCTCGACAGTAAGACTCTCCAAGTGAAAGCAACCCATAATTCAAGCTTCACTAAGATGAAAGCAAGATAATCCACTTATTGGATTGAAGATGTGAAGATCTCACCCGATGGCAAATTGATTGCATTTGGTGCGCACGGTGGAGCATCCAAATTGGAAATCGTGAACATCGTAAATAGTGAGAAATTCGGTGCATCTTATGAGATAAACTGCGGATTAACTTCTGCATTGCTGCATGTAGATTGGTCTCTGGATTCTTCGATCTGTGTAGTGAACTCTCAAGCGTATGAATTGAAGTTCGTGAGCATCCCAGGGAAGAAGAACATTGCTTCATCTGCTGCAAAAGACATTGAATTTGCTTCATGGACTTGCAAGATAGGTTTCCCAGTGCAAGGTGTATTTTAAGGTGTAGATTACACAGATGTAAATTCTGTTGTTAGGTCGACTAATGGGCAGTTTTTAGCTAGTGGAAACGATGACAGTATGATAAGACTCTTTAAATACCCAGTAGTTGTTGAGAAACAAGTCCATAAGGCTTATTAAGGTCACAGTTCTCACATAACTCGTGTTCGATTTACAAATGACGATGTGTATTTAATTTCCACTGGTGGAAACGATAAATGTGCAATGGTTTGGAAGACCACTTTCGGTTCTGAAGGTGTTAATATGTCCTCAACGTCTCACAAAGCTCTTGAACTTGAAGACGATAATGAAGATCACGGTGAAATAGATGTACCTTAGAAAAAGAAAAACCTTAAAGGTGCCAAAAAGTATTAAGAAAATACTGAAAAATCTCAATCCGTCGAGGAAACAGACGATATGTTCGACGCTGAGGATCTCGACAAGGGTGATGAGTTCATGGCTGTGAAGCGTAAACATTTTAATTGTGAAGTTTATGCTTGTTTTTGTTAAACTCTTTTTTATTTTTAAAATTATTTCTTTAGCTTGGCTCGGAGCAATCAAAGAGCCTTCCTACAAATACTTCAAGGACAAAGACTAATTCAACGCCCCACCAATTACTATCACACCAAGCTATGTGTTCGGTATCCGCACGAAAGACCAAAGAGGCAATCTTCGAGTTCTCAATTCCGGAAAGCTAGTCTATAATGCAGCAGCACTTGGAATTGTTTATGATCCAGAGACAAACACTTAGACATTCTTCGATAAACACACTGATGACATCATTTCGATGGACTTGCATCCTGACGGATAGCTTGTGGCCACTGGAGAGCTCGGACCGAAGCCTTATATTTTTGTTTGGGATTCTGAAACTTTGGAGATCAAGAATCAGTGGAAGGGAGCCATCTTAAAAGGAATTGCTGCTTTGGCATTTAGTCCATCTGGCAAAAAGCTCGTAGCAGCTGCAATCGATGACGACCATTTCATTGGTGTGTTTGATCTGTAATCCAATGCTGCCATGTCTTTCAAAGGTGGCAAGGATGTTATAGTAGACATAGATTGGGCATCAGAGACAAGTTTTGTGACAATCGGTGTTAAGCATTTCAAACTTTGGAATTCAGGTGCAACTGAATACAAGGCGACTCAAGGTCAATTTGGGAAAGCTAATAACTTGCTCTCAGGACTTTGCTTTGTTGGCAATTAAACGCTTGTCGGAGCTGCAAGTGGAGACTTGTAAATTTGGACTGGTAATAATTACACCAGAAATGCAGTTGACAAATTACATTAGCTAGGAATCGAAACAGTCAGACTAGATGGCCAATAGTAAGAAAGAAAAGAGATAGATTAAGTTGTTTTGTAGATGAACTGGTTGGTAATTATATTTGGGGATATTTTTTATTAGCGTTTTCACAGGAGGCAAAGATAAAATGGTGAATATCTTGAGTTCAGGTAATTTAAAGGTAATTACCTCTATCAATGTGCTTGAACTCTGCCCAGCATCGCTCAGTGGTGAAGTCAGAAGTATCTGCCCCAGCAAGGATTTCAAGAGTGTATTCATAGCAACTCTTGGATGTGAAATAATTGAATTCCGCACAAAGACTGTTCCTTACACGGCTGCGACGAAATTCACTTTTGAAAAAATTCATTAGCAAGCTCATTTCTCGCCGAACCTCAAGGTAATTTTGGAGTCTTTTAGATTGAAAAACAATAGAAATTTATTAGATACATCTTTCAATCTTTCGTTTAATGGACTCTTTTGTGGTTTGATTAAAGTGGACTAATGAAGTATGGGGACTAGCACTCTTCCCTAATAATCCAGATCAGTTCTGCACTTGCAGTGATGATGGAACTGTGCGTATTTGGTCGCGCTCTAAATCCAAACTGCTTTGCGTTTCGAGAACTACTTAAGATTCAAGTAAATTTCAACTTTTACTGAAAACCTAAAAGACAAACTTAACTTATTTTTTTATTTAAAATAGAAAACAGCGAAACCCCTAGAGATAAAGCTACAGGAGATTTCAGTGATTCCGTCAAGGGAAGAGCTCTTGCTGTATCTCCAGAAGGTGATTTCATCGTAGCTGGATTTAAAGATGGTACTTTAAGATAATTCTCAGTGTCTGGAAGTGAGGAAGACATCTAATTAAGCTAAGAAAAAATCATCAAGCATGCAGCCAGATGGATCTCCGATATTAAGTTTTCACCTGATGGAAGCATGGTCGTTGTAGGATCTCACGATTGCAGCATTTATGCGTATTCCTTCCCAGATTGGAAACAAAAATGCAAGCCAATGAAGAAGCACTCCTCTTACATCACCCACATTGATTTCTCGAGAGACGGCAATTACTTGCATAGCACATGTGGAGCATACGAGTTACTCTTCTGGGATGCAAACTCTGGAAAACAAATGACATCTGGAGCATCAGCACTCAAGGATGAGATATGGCAAACGTGGACGGTGACACTAGGATGGCCAGTAAAAAATATTGAAAAAATAATTGCAATCTTGAAGTATAATTTTAATAAATTGTGCTATTGTTTAGGTACAAGGAATCTGGCCAGAATGCGCTGACGGAACTGATGTCAATGCTGTAGATAGATCGAATCTCACTATTGCCAAACATAATGATGGAGAAAAATCATATTATCTCCTTGCTTCAGGTGATGATTTCTCTCAAGTCAGAGTTCTTCGTTTCCCTTCATTGAAGAAGAGTTCAAAGGGAGCAATTGGTAAAGGCCATTCGTCACATGTCACCAATGTCAAGTGGAGTGCTGATGATGAATACATCTTCTCAACAGGTGGAGAAGATCAGTGTGTAATAGTCTGGAAAGTTGACAAAATATGAGGGAACTCACAAAAAAGAACTAATGTTGTGTTCTTTTTTATATTTACTTTTGATAGTAAATTACAAAAATTTGATAAAATAAACTGATTTAAATTGATTTTCAGATTTTTATGAACAAATAATTAAAGCCATGAAAATAAATCTACATCTTTTGAATTAGAAAATAGATTAGTAGGATATCTTAAAGAAGAAGAAAAAGAAGAATAAAAATGAAATTTCCTAGAATTTTATCATTTTAATTTTCTTTATCAAAAACAAGCAAAAAGAAACTTCCTTTAGCTAAGAAATAAATAAGATTTTTTTTATAAAAGCATTTTTGATTGGATTTAAAGCTTTTTTTACTTTGGTTGAGTTAGAAATCATAAATTTCCTCATATTAATATTAATGTAATTTATTTTATTTGCCCTCCTCCCCCCCCCCCCCCCCTATCTAACTTTACTTTTGATAAATTTGAGAAGAATTATTCCTAAATTGCTCAGATTCAGTTCATACACAAGAATTATATCAGTATTTTGAGATTAAAACACAAGAAAAAATAAGCATAATCCCACCAATCTTTGTTTAAAATCCACAGATTTTTTACCACCCCCCATTAGAAATGCAAAAACAAAACTCACAGAATACTGAGAAGAAGACACAATCCAACTTAAAGAAGCCATAAGTGATTGATAAGCAATTCTACAGTGAGCTATTAAGTTTTCAGTATGATAAAGAAGATGACGAAGACTACACAGTCTCATGTCGGCCAAAAATCAGATCCAAAAAATTCTCCAGGTTTTCATCATTTTTGCAGCTAAAGTTTGACTAAAAGAGCCTTTATTCATTTTATTTTAACATACATGCAATTTAGAGCGTAAAAATAGCAACGATAGGGATTGTATCTGAGAGCGAAATTTAGATTTATAACCTCTATTGATCAAGTCACTGACACTTCCAGTAAAAAAATATTAAGTGATTTCTTTGATTCACATTGAAAATAATGTATTTTTATTGAAATTTTTCTATTTAAAGTCTTTTCTCCGATGACCTAGCTTCCTTGGGATAAAGTCATTCAGGTAGAACTTCAGTTTTAAATGAAATAGATGTAACATTTTTTTATTATGAAGGTATTATTTCCACGGAGCGAGGGCACAGTTACTTGTCCGATCTGCATGAGCGAAGAAAATCAGATCGTAGCACCACAGATCACTCCTTGTGGCCATATCTTCTGTTGGCATTGCTATCTTCGTCATGAGGATATTTGTACTAGCTTTTATTGTTTTTGGAAGGGATTTTACAATGTCCTAACATTCTTATTTTTCTTGTGTAAGCACAGGTGATACGAAATTCTATTGTCCTGTTTGCAGTGAGTATGCTCCTCAGATAGAGCTGAAAAGTGCCAAATTAATGGAGAGACCTTCTTTACTCGAAGCAACAACTACATTTCAACTTCTCATAAGACAAGAAGGTTCCACAATTCTCTTCAATGCCGAGACCAACCAAGAAGATCCTAGATTTTCTAAGATTTTGATTGCTCGCGCCTCATATATTCTCTCAGAAATTCTCAAGAAAGAAAAAGAACAGCTTGAGGATTTCATGAGAGAATGTATTTCTGCTGGAGAAGATTGGAATCTGCCTTACATTGAATAGGTAAAATAATTCTTAAAAATGCTATGAAAATGAGCTAAAATGATGTAAATGGATTTTAGGCCTTAGAGAAGAATGGCAAGAAGATTGAAAAGGCTGAGAAGCTGTTAATAGATGAACTGGCACTTTCGACAATCGAAGAGACTAAAAAACTTAAGAAAAAGAAGCAATCTAAGGGAGAGGAGACTGAAACACAGCCACCAGAAGATATTAATTTTATTTTGAGCTCCCTCAATAATATTCAAGGATTGAAAAAGACTGATTTGAGTTATTTCTACTAAGAAGTATCAGGTTCACTTGTCTTTCTCAACCCCATCAACTTTAAATATCTTCTTTCTGATAAAATTGAGCCTTCTGCTTTACCATCATCCATTACTTCAAAACTTATCGCTGAATAAAATGCATGCGTCGATCCAAACTTCTTTAAACGATAACCGTAAAAAATAATTGCCTAAAATACAACTTCTCTTATGGTTTTTATTCTCCTTTTCTGTAGGTATCTTCGCCATTTACCACCATTCTCAGATGTTCTATTCGCGGAGATTGATATGAAGGATCTACTCCCTCCTGAAACTGTTTTACGAAACAATAGTGAACTTGAACTTATTCACAAGAAACTCAAAGAAAAAGAAGAACGGGAAACAAAGAAAATGTTAAAGAATAGAAAACCATCAGAAGATCCATATAGCATGTTTTTTGATAGAGAATATTGTCTTATGAATGGGTTGATCACTCTTCCACCATAGAACCTTCATATGTATTTCAAGAATTATTTGATAGGTGAAATGAAAAACACTAATTATTTCTTGGTTTTTTGCAAATAGAGAAGAAAAACATTATCCATAATTGGAACAAGGTTTGAAGTAACCTAATGTAACAAACGAAGAAGAGAAAAATTAAAAAGAAAGTCATGATTCAGATGGAGATGACTATGTGATAGTCTCAAACTCAGGATAATTACCATCAAACTACGTTAATAAATAGTCCAGACAAAAGAATAGAGAACTACGAGAGTAAAATATAAAAATATTGCAAAATTATTTTATAATAATTACATTTTGTTTATTATTAGTGAGAGTCTATTTCCTTCTCTGGATGGCAAGCCAAAAACATAAACATCATACCCTTCTGAAGTTGAGAAATCTAAAGATACATAACTTCCTTTATCTACTATTTCTTAATAGGAAACTGATAAAAAAGTCAATTTAGAACTTGAAAAACAAAACGGAAGAACAATAATTGATGTAGAAAACAATATAATAATCGATGAATCAGGTTTCTATGATGAATGGAGTTAAAGAGAAATTTTAAATCTGTCAGCTAAGAAATCAATTTCTGATCAATAAAGTTCATAAAAATAGCAAGCCAATTCAAAGAACAAAAAATAAAAGAAGAAAGTAGCTTTAGATGGCAATTTTTTCTTTTGAGTAACACTTTATTTAAACTTTTTTCAATGAAAAATAATCAGCACACACACACACAATGTACATATTTATTAATTGCATATTATTCCAAAATCCTCTCCTTTTTCTTATTATTTTAGTATGGCCACGATAAGTAGTCTGCTTTGTAATTCTTTTGCTCATAATAACTGAGACTTTAATTGATCTGCTCAAGAATTAAATTCTCTATTAGATTTCATCTATTTTTTCTCATTTGCTACTCTACAAATCAATATCAGATATTTTCGCTATGTTAAATCTGAATTCCCCAAATTCTATGTCTCCTTTTTTCTTCTCTTCCTTGAATATCTTATGGCATTCTTCAAGAATCCCTTTACGACAAAACTCCATCATTTCCTTCAAAATAATCAGGTATTTAATTGCAAAAAAAAGGAAATAATTGTCTTGATTGGGACTCTTATTTTTTGGAAGAAATACTTAAAAACTAACTACAATAATAATTTAAGTTCATATTTTATAATTACCTGCATATTGAAAGTTTTAAGTATTTATTCCTTACAAAGTTTGAGCATCTTTATGATAACGGAGTAAAGTACTTATTCTCCCTCTTTGTTGTTCAAAAAAATCACACAGGTAAAAGTTTATTCAGTAAAATACTCAGTAAATTTAAATGAAAAAAAGCTAATGTTTACCGAAGAGAAATAAGTCTAGAATTCTTTTTTGCACTGTTTTCGGAGCATTGTAGAGCATAATTGTGAAAAAATATTGAGAAAAACATGAGAAACAGTCCAACTATTTTTCATCAAAAAATAATTCAAAACCAAGAAGGAGTTTTTTTATTGAAATTACACCAATCGCAAAGATGTGCTCGTATATTTCAGGGATGAATTCTTTCATTTTCTTTTCTAGATTTTTTATCATAATATATATCCCTGGTGTCCCGTCTAAGAACAGCACTCTCCAGTTCTTTTCTTTCATAATATGAACCAGAATCCAGAATATATTCTCCTCGTATTGGTCATCAATTATGTAGATTTCTTGTAATTCTTTTTCATTATCTGGGTTCAGCAGAAGCAAAAGACTACCCGCTATGAAATTCATCCCTTAAGTGTACCCGACTTCGACATCATAATGTGAATAAGCTCTCAGGACTCGAAATAATTTCTCTCGACCCTCATATTTCTGACAGAATCAACATAATAAATTAAGAAATTACAACAATAGACCAAAAAAAAAATGCTTAAGAATAACTCATATTACTTTGTTTTGTTTATCTTGTACTGAGAAGAACGATAAATCACTGAACGTACGGTTCAGATCTTTAACAATGATCTTATCATTGGGCCCTTCCCTTCTACATTCATTCTCATATTTAAAGCTCTTATTAGCTGCTTTTAATTTATCAATATTAGATAGAATCAGCCAAACATCTTTTCTCCTAAAAATCAAAGGAAAATCAAGTCAAATCACATGAAAGACTTGTTTATAAAACTGATGCCCATAGCTCATGAATATTTTGGAATGCTGCGTTGAATCTCAAATGAAGATTAAATGCATCATTACCATCAATTTTTGTTTTGTTTTTACAGTGAAAATATGTTAAAATAATATCTACACATCGAAAGGAATGCCTTTGAGAAGACTGAATTGAATCCGCTCAGGTGGAAAATCCCCTAGCGTCTTTCGTTGAATAACTTGCATCCATTCTTCTGTTTAAAGTACTTTGATCTCCTGCACATCGTCGTAGAGAATCAAAAAATCACTGAAATCATTTTCGTAGATGATAAATTTCTGATTGATCTTTTTCTAATCCTAAATGGACATTTTCCTTATTCTATTCACATCGATTTCACTTGAATCTGATGATACTGAACTGCTGCATTGTATCTTGTTGGATTCATTAACCAGCAATGATTTTCCTTGAGTATTCTCTGCTGAAAAGAGCTATTCAAATATCTTCTTGAACATAGCCTCGCTTATTTATCAAATAGATAAGCTTATCTAATTTGTTTGTTTGCTTCTTTTTTTTGGAGAAAACACAAATTCTAAATCTAAATCAAGCATCTGAAAAAACAAAGAAACTTTCAATATGTCTTAGAGATGAAACAATAATTGAAAGAAAGAGTGAGTGGATGACGAGTCAGTTTTGATGAAGTACAAATGTATTCCAGAGATTTTAAAACAATGATTAATTTCAGTATTTTCCCCTAAGTTGAAGCTGATCAGTGTATGCATTTCAAGCTAGTTTTCGCTTTAAATTTGCGCTTTTCTGATGATAAATCATAATAAAAACAAAGTAAAAAATGTGAATTTATATTTTAATCAAAATAAATAGACTTAATTATGAGTGGGGTTGGGGTTGGGGTTGGGGTTGGGGTTGGGGTTGGGGTTGGGGTTGGGGTTGGGGTTGGGGTTGGGGTTGGGGTTGGGGTTGGGGTTGCG
>Ga0302271_10000178_pt1 | contig 57648 bp, 35 predicted proteins | sample III_Bog_N1_1_FD_198767 | JGI IMG/M metagenome (GOLD analysis project Ga0302271, IMG submission 198767) | Peat permafrost microbial communities from Stordalen Mire near Abisko, Sweden - III_Bog_N1_1 | ecosystem: Environmental > Terrestrial > Soil > Wetlands > Peat | place: Sweden: Abisko...
ATATTTTGTGTTAATAATTTAATTACAGATGCATCTTCGGAAGTGATATCTTCTTCATTTGATTATTTGTTCTTGTCTTCTTTCTTTTTGGAATCTTTCTCTTTCTTACTGTCTTTCTTTTCTTCTTTCTTTTCATCTTTCTTCTCAGGCTTTTTCTCCTCCTAATTAGATAACAGAACAAAATCAATTAAGATTTCAAAACTTACAATAATACAATTCCTATTTACCTTAGGTTTCTTGATCTTCTTGAGTTACTCAAACTCTCTCTTGACTTCAGCTACTTTGTTATCTAGCTCCTGCACCATGAAAGCTGGATCTTCGTGAAGTTCAAGCTTCTCTTACTCTTGAATCTTTTCACCTATCCAGTCTCTAATTTCACCAAGAAGTACAGTTATTGGTTGTTTTTGCTCATCAGTTACCCAACTCATTGTCTTGTTGAGTTTCATAACTTTACTAGCATAGTCAGCTAACTTGTTCATCGTTGAGTTCAAAGCTCCTGGTCTTTTGTTGTATTCTTCGATACGTCTAATAATCGGCCTGACAGCATTCTTCAAACCAGTGAGTCGCTTTTTAAACTCTTCATAAGCTGCGCCGAATGAATCATCTCCATCGAGCCATGTGACGTGTTCTTCAGCAAGTGCAGAGGCCTTTTCACGCTCAGCAGTGACGGAGAATTTTATGAAACCTTCATCTTCAAGGTATTCACGAATCTAGTAGATGAATGTCTCTAAGCCATTTTTCTCAGCTGCAGTTTTCTTGATTTTTTCTTCGTGAGCTTCAAAACGCTTTAAAGTCTAAGCACCAGCTTCGACTTAGGTTTAGTTGAGGGGCTTGAAGAAAGGGTAGTCTTCTTTCACATCAAGCTCGAGTTCTACAGTTCTGTATTTTGTCTTAAATACTTTTTTCACTGTAGAGTTGTTAGTACTAGATTCACTAACTTCCTCATCAACAATTCTCTGTTCTGTTTCAGCTTATTCTTAACCTATGTCTGTTTCAGTTTCAGTTTATGGCTCCTCTTGTTGAGTTTCAGGCTGAGATTCTCCTTCATATTCAGTGTTATTTTAATCATTTTCATCTGTCTCAGGGATAGCTGGTTCTGTTTCTTCATTTTCTTGATTGGTCGTAGATTCAGAAGAATTATTATTATCCTCAGTTTTTTCAGCATCTTCTTCTTTTTCCTTAGTTTCCTCAGCTGTTTCAGTTTTGTTTTGATTCACCGTAATTACAGGCTCTAGCTATTCCACTTCAACGATCTAAGTTACATTCAGAGTAGCATACGCTTCAATCAGATCAATTGTGTTAATACTTCCAAGTTCAAAAGTCAGATGAACTTTCGGATTCTCTGTTGAGTTGTAAGTCTATTTAGAATTGATTGTTGTGATGTTCGTGATGTTGTACTATGCTAGCTTAAGAGTTTCCTCTTCAGAAGATGCGAACACCTCAATGTTAAGATCCTTAGAATGCTTCAATGCGATGGTTTTCTTTGTATTGAATCTTGTTTTTTAAGGGAATATCGTGTGTTCCTTCTTGAATGCTGGTACTGGTTTACCTTCCCCGTCAAGTTCTTCAACTGGGTCAAGGTCAGTTATCACAAGCTTGACATCAAAGTTATATCCGTCGTTCAGTTGAATTTTCTTCACCTAATAAAAAGTAACAAGCAACATCAGAATTAACAAAATTTAAAATATAAAAATATCCTATTTTACTCTGAAAGCTGATGAGTAATTTGCTGCTTAGAAAGCTGCTCCTAGCGCAATGGATTCATCACCGTTAAGATGGAATCCAAGTTCCTTTTAATTGAAATATTCAGACAGAATACTTTAAATTCTAGGAATTCTAAGTCCACCTCCGATTAACTCAATAATATCAATATCAGCGATTGTTTTATTCGCTCTAGCTAGAATAATATCAATAGGCTTAGTCACTACACTCAACAGTTCCTTTGAAGCCTCTTCGAATTTGACTCTAGAAACATGCGAATTATAATCATTTCCTTCTAAGAGCCCTTCTGAGAAAAATGACATTTCCTTGTTTGCAGAAAGCACTTCCTTGACTCTATTACACTCCTTAAGTAGCTTCACCATACCTTTGCGATTTGTCCTGAAAGATGGTTTACCCTTTCTGTCTGGTCTGTTATCGATATCGTCAGCAAAGTAGTTTGCTAAAATTAGATCGTAAGCATATCCTCCAACGTTCTTCATGCCATAATCTGCAAGCACAGTGATCACAGGGATTATTTTTTACGAATCAGACTTCACTGTGTTGTTCATGTAGGAATATTCCACTAAACTAGCTTGGGTATTGGTAGCGCCAACGTTGTAGAAGAGAACGGTGTTGGTGGCATTCTCAGCTTATCTGCTGATTCCGAAATGTAACGCAGCTGCTGTGTTGTCATGGATTAGCGCTAAAGGAGATAATCCAGCAATTTTAGCGGCTTAAACGAGTGCGATTCTTTGTCTAAGTGACCAATTCACTGGGACGGTGAGCACACAGTCTCTGATGTTTGGAATCTCAGCCATTTTTTCAGCATATCGCTTACCAGAGTGCAAAATCATACCGACAACTTCCTCAACACTTAAAGTGATGATTTCTTCAGGGTCATTCAGTGCAAATCTCTTCAGCTCGAAGATCGCTGTGCCTCGTTCCTAATCGAATGCTAGCGCATATTCTTCAAAGTACATTTTCGCTATTTATAGAGTCTCCTGATCGTTTTCCAAGGCACCCAAGAATTTATCTAAAAATACAAATGTAGTCTCTGGATTTCTAGATTGTTTCATAGCAGCAGTCTTGTCGTAGAATCTCTCGCTGTTGTAGAACGATATCTGATTCCAAAAATTAATAAAATCAATCATTATTTCACTCAATATCTCTGAGCGATAAACGCAAAAGCAATCATGTAATTACAGCATTCATTGTCTTCCTATTAGAAGTCAAGTTTTCAACAATTAAGAATTGTTTCTTTGGAGCATTCAAGCTGATCTTGAAATACGAAGAACCAAAGTCTATTCCTAGCACTGCTGCCTGTGTGGTAACACCAAACACGACCAGGCAAAGCACGACGAGTGCAGTCATGTTTTTCTTCATTTTATCTTTTCTGCTTTGTGTTTTTAAATTTCTTGTATTAAAAAGCAAATTAGGTTAGTAAATCTCGCCTTTTTTAAATTTATTTGATTTATTGTTATTCCTTTCTCCCTCTTCCCAGACAATTTAACAAGAAGATTCTGTTTATTTTTCAATATTTCTTCAAAAACACCTTGTTTTTCTTAAATAGATATGCTGCCATTTTTTGTCATTCAAATCTCTTAGCCATTTTGTTATCGCTATTCATAATAATCCTCATTTTCCCTCTGGATAATTTCAATGCCATTTAAAAACACAAAAACTTTCTCATAATTGACTTACACGTGTCAGTTTAATGGATCAACTGATGAATGGATAATCAAGTACCCTTCAAATCAGCTACATTAAAAAAGACTCATAATATTTACTGAACCAACTTTCTCTAACTACATAATGACAATCCGCATTTTTGAAAAACCAAATAAGCTTTCCCTATCCTTCAAGTTAATTTTCGTATTTTTCAGCAAACAAAATATGCATTTTCATTGTGATTTCTTAATTATCAGTAAACCAATTATTACTCTCCCTTCATTTTCTCAAAAACTAATAATCTTCTTTTCCTTTTTATTTCTCTCATTTTATCATTTTAGGAAGTACTTCTGCAAGATCGCAAGAAAATCATCTCTCCTGGATGGTTTGAGTATGAATCCGTTCATTCCTGATTCCTCACAAGCAGCTTTGATGTCAGAATCAGCAAACGCGGTGTAGGCAATAATAGGTGTGGAATTTTTCTCGATTTATCTGATTTATTTAGCACATTCAATCCCATTCATTACAGGCATATTCACATCCATGATAATAAGCCCTATATTATTTCCATGTTTCCTCAGAATTTCAATTGCTTGTTGTCCATTGTACGCTTCAAGAATGTGTTCCTTGAGTCCGATGCTTGAGAAAATCAATTTTAGCGCAAAAACATTGAAAATCTCATCGTCTACAACTAATATTTTCTTCTATTCCTGCCTCTCATTGCTCTAATTAGGAGGATTGCTTGATAACCTATTCATATTCGGATTGTTATTGATGCTATTATTGCTGGTAAATCCATTTGTATTTTTGTTCAGAATATCCATCTCGGAGAGCCGTGGTGGGTTGCTGAAGATCGTCTTCATCCCCTTGGGAATTGAACTTTCTTGCATAGACTATTACTGCTATTTAACGCTTAAAAAATCATTTGGAATCAGTTCGCAAGTCGGAATAGGCCCTGTTCCATTATACTTACCACTTCTGTTGAGGATATCCAATGCACTTTGCCGGATAAACTCAATAGACATTTTCTTCGCGCTCATAAGTTATCTGCTGCTCATTAGTTATTTGCTTGTCTTGAGACCTACCATACCTGCAATGGATACTCTGATACTCTTCTAAGAGTATAAACTCTTTGAACTCATAAACCCATCCATTTCATCAGCTAAAGAACATCTCTGCATCTATTCCCCTAAATGTTTAATACCTGGGTAGAAATTCCTATTCTAGCTGCTGTGACTGTGGCTATGACTGTTACTGTGGCTATTACTGTTACTGTGACTATTGCTGTTACTGTTACTATGACTGTTGCTATTGCTATTGCTGTTGAGATTAGGACTTTGGCTATTCGAATGGCTGCTGTTGTTGGAATTGTAGGTATTGTTGATATTGTTGTTGATTTGAAAGCTGTTGTTACTGGATGTGTTTTGTTATATTTAATGAGAGAAATGAGGGTTGCCATAGAAAACTGATGGTTTTTGTTAGATCGCTTCAGCAGAATCAGATGGTGAATCCATGTGTCGAGCGATGATCGGGGAGGTAATTTCAATTGGATGGTTAAGAAGTGGCTGATGATAGGTGAAATTGCATGGTAATTATTTTATTCCTGCTTTGGAAAGTCTACCATTTTCTCGTTTATCGATAACAATTCGATTCAATTCAAGTGTATCCTATTGCTGCTGCTGTTAACGATGTGTAGTTGGTATTAGAATCGCTTCTAAATCATCGATGCTGATGTTCTCCCCAAAGGAGAAATCGGAGTATTCCTCCGAATGGTAGAAACTTGATCCTGAACTTAGAAAATCAGATTGACTCGAGAAGCTAGAGATTTCGCTTTATTTGTCTTTTTTGAGTGCTGCACTGAACGGTTTCAGCTCGGGAGGATCATCGAATGGGAAATTGCTGAGGATAGTGTTCTTGCTGGTAGGATTGTTTTGTGATTTTTAATTAATCTGAGTGCTAGCATGGTTTTCTGGTTAAATTGCAGAGATTGTCGAGCTAATTATGTTATTATTATTGTAATTGAGGGCTTTGGGATCTTCTTCATTTGGTTCTTCGATAATGCGCTCCTCTAGGTATTTACTACTGGCTGTACGTTTCCCAGATGGGGAAGGTAGCACTAATACTGAAGTTCGGTTGTCTTCTTATGCCAAAACCTTCTCAGATTTGAACCCTAAAAACGGAAAAGACCCTCGCTCGATGCAAGTCAACATAACCTTCCTGTTTGAGCGTTATTTCTACCCGCTGAAGATCTGCTTTGGTTTTGAGATATTGCTCTTGATACCAATCTACTAGTTGGAAGACACAGGTACTTTCAAAAATGCTTGGCTTTTTGGAAGATTCCCTGAAATCCCACTCATATGCGTGAATGCAACTGAACTCTCGTGCGAGGAGAGATTATTTCCACGTGGAGCACCACGAACCAGGGAGCTTTTGGATGAAAATGAGTTAAATTACTGTAATTATTGTAGGAGAGCATGCTGAGATGTAAGAATCGGTGTGACTTGCTTAGGGATGATGGTATGTCTGACTTTATTCCTCATTAAAAGGATCTTTGAGTTGATAATCACAGAATTGTCCATTCGGAGTTTGAGTGAAAAACTCCCAGATAATAGAGGAGACTGGTATTCATTAGAGGAAGGGCTAATAGAATGGGTATGCTAATTTCTGTGTCTATTCGTGCTGCTGTGACGACTATTGTTGTAGTCCTTCTAAGAGTAATTCATTTATTTCGAGTTAGAATTACAACTGGGTGGAGTTTTAATAGCTATCTCAATTGGATTGCTGTTTGGTTAGATGCACGTCCGCATGATTTTACTACATCGCACACCAACAACTTTCTAGATTTCTTGTTGCTGCTGCTGTTAAATGTCTCTGTTGATGCATTGTTGACTTTTACTGTTGCGAGGAAGAAGGTTTTTGAAAGTTATGTTTGGTTTTTTTGGTTTTAGTGATTTATCTTGTTCTTCTTCTTTTTCCTTTTCTTTGGTATTTTCATTCTGAGAGCATGATTCTTCTGTTGCCGATGATGATGATGATGATGAAAACGACGAAGATAAGGAATTCTCAGTGAGTTCAGTTTGATTAGTTTAGCATTCGAATGGTACTTCATCACCTTTTGGTTAAATATCGATGATAATTTTATCAGTATTCTTTTCATATTACGGCAAGAAAAATTTATTTCTTGAGGATGGCAATGATCCAATAGCTATTTTGGAACTTATCTTCCGAGATGAATATAAGTCCATTGATGGTTTAGTTTGAAAATGGGAATCTAGGGAGAGTTTATGTGAGCTCTTGTTGGTTCCTGCAACTTACGAATTCCGAATAAGAAACCAGAATTTCGAACCGCGCTTGAGTTCTGATTTAAACTGGATAGCTTAGATCCTGCTGGGATTGCCGAGGATCCTAGCGAGACTGTTTGAGATCAAGAGTCCAAATCCAAGACCCACAGAATTGGGAGATATTTTTTCATCGGAGAAACCGTTTTTGAGTAATGCTGCTAATCTGATGCATTCATCTCGTTTCATACCGATTCCTGAATCAGTTAGTTGCAGCTTGAGGTATTCAGGGGAATGAATCGAAAGTGTTAGCTTAATCGTACCAGAAAGTGTGAATTTTAAACTGTTAGAGATTAAATTCGAGAGAATTTACTGAATAAACTTTTAATTCGATAGGATAATTGGCTGTATTTTCCGATGGATTCGGATCGAAAAATGTAGTTTCTTCAGCTAGAGTTACTTTTTAAATAACTCAACTGTCTGAAATATCGTCTCTTTTAGGTCAACTTTCTATATTTTGTTCTCGAGTGTGCCGTTCAGCACTGAGAGAAAATCACGAGTGTCTTGCAGTAAATTATCAACTAAAAGTGAGTTAGCTTAAATTATCCTGAAGTACTCCTTCTTAAGATCGATGCTAACACGTTCGTCTTCGAGTGCACTCTCAGCAATATTCCCAATGATATTCATGTAAGTCCCGAATTCATGAGAAAGCGTTCGGAACATTCTCTGTGAGAGATTCGCTGATATTTCCTTTTTTATGCATAAATCTCGCTCGAGAGAACTCACAATTTAAATTATCGATTAGTATTAACTGATTGGAGTTGCAACAGCAGCAAGAGTATTAGTAGCAGAACTGATGTTGTTATTGCTGGCGTTTTAAGAGTTATTATTATTGCTGGAGTAATGAAATCTAATCTTAAACGAAACAGCCATGCAAGCTGCATTCCAGCTGCCTTCTTAAATGAGCTATGTCTTAGGGACTTGCGTTTCACTACTCTAGGAGAACACTACTCGGAGAATCTCAACTTGAATTTGGCTAACCTGCTCCCTCAGTTAAGCTTCTTCGAAAATGGAACTTATTTCCTACAGCAGTTTTTTCAACGTTATTGGATTCTAAATTAGAGATTTGATCCTTTAAAGAAATTCAATACACTTCTGTCCTTTCCCTCGAAGTCTCTGCTTCCGAAGAACAACATCTTTCAAGTAAGCCCTTAGGGAATCAGATATCTAATAGATCTTCAAGGAATCAGTGAAATTAGAATCCAATTCCGTTTAATGAAAATAATCTAGCGTTTATTGGTTTTTAAATACTATCTTTCCACCAGCACATTCCACAACAAGCAAACCACAATCAGCTAATCTCCAACCTATCGTTTCTAAACTCTATTCCTCCTGATTCACTCCAGATATTACCCCTGCACTAAAAAAACTAGAACTAAATACACCTGCTCCTATTCGAGGTGATCCACTGTTCTTTTTCTCTCGGAAGGTTTAATTGAAGCCCTTCTCAAAAGAATGCAGTCTCATTCTGATTTGATTACTGCTGAGTCCAATGTTTTGCCAGGAAGTCATTCCTTCGGCGCTGGATTTTTTCTTATTCGAAGATGGAGATATTCTTGATTTTTTGTCTTCGTCAATTTAGATATTTTTACCTCGAAAAGAGTCAAAAAGTGTAATCCCCTCTAGTGAAGCTCGCGGCTACTGTTTCTAGATGTTTATTTTGATGTTCTACACATCTTCAAGAGTGGGGGTATCTGCATCTAGAATTTTAATTTTAGTACAATTTTGATTTTCTGCTTTGATTTCTTCATTTATTTGATTATTTTCAGTGAGTTATCTTAGTTCTTTTACTTCTTGCCCCTTCAGTTATAACTCAAATGAGAGTTTTCTTACACTATTGGCAGCATTAATACTTCCTTAATTCGTTTGCTGATGTGTTTATTCATTGACTATAATGGTACTTTTGCTATTTTTTCCATTTATCTTGTTTTAGCTATTGTTCTTGTTTTTGTCTTCAATCTTCTAGAATCGAAGGCTGACTTACTATTGACTCTTACTGAAACAAGGAATATCTTCACTTTAATTGGCTTTTGATGCAGGAGAGACATAGAATCCTTTATTGTTAATATTGTCCTCCTGCAAAAAAAGCGAATCCTTCTGGCTTTTATCTAATAATGCAATTGGAAATATCAGTCTTTTATCATTAATAGAGTGAATACTCTTAATCAGACCCTATTCTTAAAATGAAGAGCTTAACGCATGCTAAGGGAGCTTAGATTCATTGCAAAGGCTTCTACTCATACTGAATTATTGATTTCGAGGATATCTAAGGAATTATATGGAGCATTCTTCGATTAGATAATCAGATTATTTATCCTTAATGGTGAGCTTCTACTAGGTATTTGGTGAATCTTAGGGTATAGAAAGCTACTCCTCCTCCTTGCCAGATGTGTTGGTAATGACGATCAGCAAAAAAGATAGTGACATAAAGCAATGATGTATGATTTTCATGAACAATCCTACAGCAGAAAGTGCTATGCTTAATGCTAAAAACTAGAGAATAAAAATTGCTAAACAGGCTCTCTTTTTGAAAGATTTCAGCTTGCAAAATAGGCATTGGGAGATGTAGTAAGTTTAGAATAGATGCTCCTCAAGAAGGGAGTCTTGGGTTTTGTTATTTTAATAAGCAATTAGCGAGCACATCGAAGCATAGTAGATTATGCTTAAGATTAAAAAGATAAAATCAGAATACCGAACAATGAAGATAATGTCTTTGTTGCTACTCTAAACATTATTAATTATAACTACTAATCCTAACAAAAGAAGCATCGAAATCCCAATAATACTAGAGATCTTCATTGACTCGCTAGATGAATCAGAAACTACATCTATTGAAAGGAGAAAAAAAGGAATTAAAAATATCATAAAATGAAAGAATAATGTGAACAAAAGAGGAATCAAATATGACAAAATAAATAATCTCTCTACTGTAGATGTTGATTGCAGAGATAAGAAAGAAGCCAGCCGATTCCAAAGCACTTCTTGAAAACACAGCAGACATCCTCAGAAGGAGAAATAATTTTAAAAAATAATCAATTGAAGGGATAGATAGCTACTTCTACCTATTGTTTCTTCTATTTTTTTTCTTTTTGTTCGCAATTTCCAACAAAGTAGATTAATTAATTAGGCAAACAACAAGACTGATTTGTCTGTTTGTTTGTTTTAGATTAAAAAAATAATTGTTGATTTCTCGAATTGCACTGAGATTTTTGTTTTGCTGCTTCTTCTGTTTGATCTAAAAACCCATTTGTAAAAAAGCAAAAAGAAGAAGAAGAAGAAGAATTCATTTTAAAGGTCTTAGAGTTTGCAGTTTAGAAATTGTAGCATAGATTGAAAAATAGTCAGGAAAATACAACAAAAGAAAAGAAAGAGGAATTATTTAAATTTGTACTAATTCTACAACAGACTTAAAGATCTAGTTTTCCTCAAATACACACATAAATGAAAGAGAAAGAGGCTGTTTGTCTCTTAAATTGATCAAAACACAAATATTCACTGCGAAATCAAGATTACATATCCCATATCCCTGATCAATCAAATCTATCTAAACTTTACTAAACCCCTCCACTAAATTAATTATCTCAATTCTCAATTCTTACTACATTCCTAATCTTTTTTTCTTCTCAAACTCCCTTCTCTGTAACATAAAAAAAAGCAAAGAAATAACAAATAATTAGAAATACTCTCTAGTGGTCTGTAGATAAAAGACAAAGGCAGACAGAAAACGAAATGAATATTTTCAAAACAACAACTACCCCAACTGCTATGCTCGCTCTACTGTTTTTTTTCCTGCTTGCATCTGTAACATGCTTGGATTCCCCTGAATTCTGGAATCATGCTTCCATGAGCATCAAAGTTTCTACATCAACCTCTATAAATGTAGATTTCTATTTCGGATGGGATTCCGCAGGGGAGTATGTATACTTCAAGACTAGACGTAAATACGATGGTTGGATGGCCATAGGTACGCTATTTTGAGGATATTTGCCCAGGTGGATGTTCTCATTTGAGCCTTTCTTTTTTGGATTAGGATTCGGTGAACGATTCAGCGACATGGATATGATCGTTATGCGATTGAAGTAACTTAGAGTTGTAGCAGAAGACAGGTACTTATTTAGAATATATCACCTTTAATTATGTGCTAATTTTTTCTTTATTTTCCTCCTTTTCTTAGGTACAGTCAAAGCTCCAGTTAATTACCTTGGTTGAATTCCTTATCTCGCGACACTTATCTCATAAAAGGTGAACGCGATACCAACAAAGTCTGGGAGATTATCCTAAAACGTCGTGCTGTTTCCACTGATCCTAAAAAAGCAACTCTCGATGGATCCATGCGATTAATCACTATCATCCTAGGTGACGCTAAAGACACAGACATGACATCGATCTAAGTTGCATAATAAACGTACGCAATGCAATTAACAAAGGCCGTATTATGCCATCCAACTTGCAAAGCAAGCAGCTGCAGTGGGCCTGAAAGTAGCCAATGCACAGATTGTGATGCAGACAGAGTGCTGTATCTGTCAACATGTATCCTTCGCTAGCCTGTGTAATTCACGAAGATTACACCTTCTTCAGCGCCAAGCAATGTTTCATTGGAATTTGGATATTCAGTAGACTCAAGTATCGTGTATTTCAGGTTAAGTTAAACTATTAAGGCAACGTGGACATATTGGATGGGGATCATGCTAGATTTAGGATATCCAGCAGGGACACCAATCACTGGAATCACTGATTTCTATTCAGTCTATAAAAGCTCGTAGAGCACTTATTTAGTGAGTGACTATTACATCGATTGGACAACTCGGATCAGCACAGAAGACGAACTTGTCACAGACGGAAACAACGATGCATTTATCACAGATTCTTCAACTACCTGTGTTACATTCGCTAGATACGTCAAAACAGGCAGCGCATATGACATAGACTTCAACTAGAACACCGCTTTGTTCAATATGACGTTGCTCGTCGGATCAAAGGATTTATTTGAAAGTGAAACGACGCCGTATGCAATCTACTACAGCATCACCACATCTGCAATAGTTGTAACATGTGATACAACTTGCTCAACTTGCATTTTTGACGACAAGCCTTAGAATTGTTTGAGTTGCCCAACTACATACCTGTCCTCAACCAGCGGTGTAAGCACTTGCACATGCACAAGTAGCGCCCTCTGCGCAAACAATCTGCCGTTCTCATCGCAGACATTTCCTCTGTCGAAATATCTGATAAACTAAAATAACATCAAAGTTATGTACAAGATTCAAGCTGCGAATCCAGCATTGTTAAGTTTCTCAGTTCCTTTGAGTTTTTCGACATACACCGCAAGTCCTCCCCTGATAACCATCCCAACATGGTCGTATACAACTACATATTCAGCAGTGTCCTTGCACTTGAGAGACGACACAGTGATTTTCCTTTACTGCAATGCTTAATCGACTGTGACGGTTCTTGATTTAAAGTATTCCAGTACTACGGGTCTGTACACGAAGAATACCAATTAGCGAGTAGGTGTTTAGTCTCCTTCATCTTGCGCAGCTAATATGCTAACTGCAAATGTTATTTTCGATTAATCTGCTGAACTTGGCTCATAACTAGTGATTGCAGGCCTTTCTTTGAATCTTAAATTGCATGTGGACTGGTAAGACAGAAAATCTACAACGCTTGCATCTGTGAGCACTGCATCAACAACGTGCAACAGTAATTGTTCAGCTTGTCCAGTATTCTCCTTAGGATAATGCTCTTCTTGTGCTACTGGATCAACTCCACCGATTTGCTGTGGTATCAATTAGACTTCCCTTGGTGGTAGTTGCTTCTCGACTATTCCGACATACTGGAATCAGGTAAATTGGCGTACAACGTGAAAATACAATATTAATCGCTTTTTTTGTTTAATAATAATAGATTTACATGAATGGCAACAACGCTATTGTAAGCTACTCGGTATAAGGAAGTAACATATTCTTTAGATATGATGTCACAACAGCACTTAGTAGTGGTGGATTCGGATGCGGATTCAACACTGTAGACTATAACACTGGTATAACAAAAAAGATGCCAAAAGGAGGGGAAAATACGTTTGAATCATTTGTTTTTTTCTGCTAAAATTGAATTTTGCCCATGCTTAACTACCTTTTTTCTTTGGGTTTATAACAGATATGGTGATATTTGATTTTGCGAATAACATACTGACGGATAGCTTCTCGTATGGAACAGTTGATCCCTCCACAGACACTACATCCAATATCGTGTAACTTATCTAAATGCATACAAAATCAAGAAACAATCTCGATTTGTTGAGTTGTTTTACCTTTACGGTATTTTGACTTTATATTTATTAACAGCAAAATCAATGCATCATCTAGCGGAGGCGTCTACACAGCAAGCTACGTTAGAGCCATCGTAGTTGACACTACAGTTAACACGTAAGACAAGAATTTAGCAAGTTATTCTGGTGGCATCCTATGCTATTTAGGATAGACACCTCAATTATCTCCTCGAACGAGAGAGAAATATCTTGTTTCTTCAGTTACATTCTCCTCCATTGCAATCTGCCATTCTACTTGCTCTGCGTAAACAACACAACAACAATAAGCAAATTAATAAATAAGCAATCTCTAATCAATTTGTATCTACTTGTTGTATGTATTGTTTTTCTTTGCTGATATTTATGTTTACCTACAAAAATACTACAGCTGTAATTGCAATCCGGCTATTACAACATCTTGTGAGATGATTTGCACTACTTGCATTTCAGGATATGTAACCTCAGCGACACTTCCTAAGTATCAGTGCTAGCAGCAACTCTTGACCACTTGCGCAGATTCAAACTGTAAAGCAGAAGAAATAAATATTCTAGAAAATTTCTGAGAAATAAATATCCTACTCATTCTTTCGTTTTGGATTTATTTCATGCTTCTGCTTTTATCTTTAGGTGCCTAATGCAGCTCCTCTTCGGCTGGAACATGTGCTGTCTGCTCGGCCAACTACTTTTTGTTCTAGAGCGCATGCTACCCTTAAACTCCGGAGGTATTCTACTCCAGTGAAGTTGAATTAGCGTACACTGATATAGGATTCAGTTTGGCATATGGGTTCGATGCAGCTATGAAACACATTTATTTTAACATCCAAGGTATCAACAATGGGTAAGCAATTCGATTTTTCTGAAGGACTTTTTATTTTTGAACCATTTTTTGAGAGAATATTTTTTAATTCAATTGAAACTACCACAGGTATATCGCGATTGGTGTAGGCTCTCATGCATAGGGAATGGATATCATAATGATTTAGAGTACCTTTTCTAATGCGCCTATCGTCACTGATATGTACTCCGATTACACTTCGTATATTGTAAGATTCTTTTAAAAAGCACTTCACCACTTTATCAAATTTAATTGATACAAACTTTTATTAATTTCATCTTTTTTTTTTGGTTGCAGACAAAAGACACTTCGCAAGACGTAGCTTATGTGATAGGTGGGAGAGACCCTTCTACTTTTCAATGGAACATCACGGTGTTTAGAGCATTGACTGCAGTTGAATCGAAAGATCTCTCGATTAGTCTCACAAAATCGAACAGAGTCACGATTGCCCTTGGAGTAGATGACACAATAGCGTTCCATAAATCTGTATCGACTTAAACTACATTATTCCCTTTAGCATAAGTGAAAGGTGGGAAAGTAGACTACCAAGGTACATACATCCAGCCAACACCTACACTTTACAATAGAATCAACAACACAAATATCGCAGCGATGTTCTTCTATGGGTTTGATACGGCGAATACGTTCATTTACTTCAAAGTTGTTACGAATCTAACTGGGTAAGTTAATTGGTTGAGCCATTCAAGTGATTTGCTGTTTTGATAATACTTTTTTTGGTAACAGATGGGTAGGTATTGGTTTTGGAGATTCCATGACAAGCACAGATATGATCATCATCAGCCCGAAAGGTAAAAATTCATTTAATGTTTCGGTGAAATTTGCAACAAAATTCATGAGAAAAACCCAGAAAAATAACATCATTTTTTACTGCTTCTCCTCCTGTTCTTCCTTCATAGATGCAGCTATCTCCGATGTGCTCGTTGAAGACCGTTTCTCTGATGGCTAGAAAACCCCTAGATTAGATTAATCCTAAGATGTTCTGCTGTTATCAAATGACTATGATTCTTCCACTAAAAACTACACAATTTGCTTTGTCCGTAAGCTCATCACTGGGGATAAGTTTTATGAAGATACCGACTTGACATACAGTACGTCACTCAAAGCAATATCCAGTTTAAGCTTGGTGTTTGCTCAAGGTGTCAATTGGTAATTATCCAGTGGACATTCTAAGCATGTAACGTTAAGGAGTATTTCACTATTGTCGACGCTGGATTGCTCGCATTGCTCAACTGGGACATGCACTGGACCATTAGATACTAATTGCACTGGGACAGTGGTAAGAGAAAAAATAAATTATAGAAATACTCCTTTTTGGCTTATTTTGTTTAAATAAAAAAAATTTGCCATTTTTTGATCTTTTCTTTGAATTCATTTTTTTAATCCCATACAGGCTACAACTGAAACATCCGCGTCAATCCTTGAAGCTGCTTCGCTTTTGATTTTCTTGGTTCTTTCATATTGTTTTATTTGAAGAAGAACTCAATCATCAATTAATAATATTATGGAATAATAAATGTAAAAATCAAAAAATTATATTAAGGTTTAACAAAATGCATTAAAAACACGTATTTCTACTGAAATATCGATAGATAGATAAACACCAAGGGAATGGTTAGATATGGAGGCAAGATTATACAATTATATTGAGAATACTCCTTTGATTTGGCTAATAAAACACATTTTATCACAGAAAACTTAGAAATCAATTCTGAGCGTATGTTCATGATTAGATCTTCTCTTTCTCATTAAGGAGCAAGAAAAAGAATGCAAAATGACTGGTATTTTAATCTCCCCTACGAGTGCCAGTTCAATAAATCGATGATTATGTCTATTGAGATCTGATTTAGTGTGATATTTTTTCTTCACAGACAGCTACACATAACGACTAGAACACATTGTACACTGATTCTTTGAGTTACTCTGAATCCGTATCAAAATCGTTATCCTACTGAACATCAATTGTTGGTCTGAATTCTTTAGTTATTTCTAAGTCCTTATCTCTGAAGCAATTAAAAGCGAAGATTTGATTTTTCGATGTCTCAAATTTAACTCTAAATCCAGGCACTAAACGCTTAGGCGATTACGAATATTTCTTTTTCTTATCACGACGCAATTTTAGAATAAATGTTGCTCTTTCGGTAGCTAAATCTGCAGCTTCTTCATGCCAGATATGACTGTATTTTAATTCCTTCAAACCAAATTGGTTGGAATTGTTTTACGGGTTTGCAGGAGGAGCTGAAGAAGGATCATTATTGGATTTATTAATCCCATCATTAGGACGTTTTTTCCTATTATTTGAGATACTTTTAGGTTAATTTTCCTTGGAATTAAGCTGCTATTTAGAGACATTTAAACTATTGTTGTTATTGCTATTTTCTTTATCACTGCTGTTACTTATTATGTTCTTGACAATTTTTCTTTATTTTAACTGCTTTTCTTTGTTTTTGTCTTGTTTTGCTATTACTTTTGAACGTGCCTTCATAGTGGAAATACCTTGTACAATTACTGAAGCATTCTCTTTGGGATTGCTTAAAATTACAGATTTTAACTTCTCTTGTTTTTCTTTCTCTAACTTCGATTGTTTAGTTTTCGCTTAGACTTTGACATTAGTATCTAAGAGCTATTTCTTGCCTCTCCTTGTGAGCATGTTACTCTGATTCTATGAATCATTCAAGCAATTCTTTGTTATATCAGCTAAGAACATTGGAGATGGGTTTTTCTGCTGTTTTTCTGCTATTTTTTTAACACCATGAATACTCTTCTTGATTTTCTTTGTCTTGTGGATATCCTAATATGCTTTTTGCTAATTCTTTTACCTTAAAGGCGTAGTTGTACTTGGCCAATCTACTCTTTTTCTTCTTGCCAAATCATAATTTTCACTTAAAGTCCGCACACAACTCTTGTATTATCTTGATGGTGCATTGGTAGTATACCCCCGTAAACGAGGAGTACTGCTGTAATTCAAATCACCAAATGCTATCTACTCTCGTCGCTTCATTAGCGCTAAATACATGCCTTTAGTCAAGGCTACATTTCCTACTTATGTAATCGGTGATTTTGAATTAGTGGAGATGACTCCTTGAAGTTTTTAGGTATTCTCTGGGATTACAATTTTTGAAACAGATTCACCTTCATGTTGGTTAAATTGCTCAGATCTAAGATCATCGTAACTTGAAGGATTTGAATTCATCAAAAAATGATTTTGCTCTTCACAATTCAATGTCTATCCGTCCATAAATCCAAATAGATTGACAAATCAAAAACAAGATTGAAAAGATTTCTAATTTATTTTAATTACCGGTAATAAGCGGTCGACTTGTGTTTTTGATTTTTTGCAAGTTAAAAAGTGAGCGAACTATCTCTTTCTTCCTCTTTCTGCAATCGCGATACTTCCAAAAAGATTAATAACACAAAAAATAGTTGTTAGAAATTCAAGTCTCCGCGATTTCTTTCTTTCATATGCTCTCTCTTTTTGGTTTTTAAATCAAATCCAAATATGATTTAGTTTCATTTTTTCTTAAATCAAAAACTAACAAATAACAATAACAACAACTAACTAACGCTAGCCATCATGATACCCAGTCTTGACCATCTCCTTGAAAATAAGCTTTTGCCTCTTATTTAATTTTTAAAGTATTCTACTTTTAAAAAAAAATTAAAAAAAATTCCTCTTTCTTTTTTACAAGATCAACCTTTGTTTCACGCAAAGGTAATAATGAAGAGAGCTCAAACTTTTGAATAAACCTATTGAAATTACTTTTTTATGAATATTTGTAATGTAAATCAAATCAATCCATCTTCCCACCACTCTTCCCGCATCTTAATTACTAAGATATTTACCCACAATAGATTAATCACCTTAATTATCTCTTAAAATCAAGTAAAAAATAGAAAACAATAAGAACAAATAATAATAATAATAATAATAATCCTTTCGCTGTTTCAATGACTGTAACAATGAATCTAGTAACTGTACTACTCTTGTAGATCTTATCCACAACAGTGTTCTGCTAGAAGGAGAATACTCGCTTGAACACTTTAAAATATAATATTCTCGGTTTAAGTACAGCTACATATGTCAATGATATCCTCCTCACCAGCACTAGCCCTGGGTTATCTCTGTTTTACACAATCTTTGGGACTGATTTATTCTTTTACTTCGAAGGAACTTCTTCAACTTCTTCTCTCGAAATAGGTAGATTTGTGTTGTTAAATTCCTTGAAAATCTCTCTGAGATAATTTAACCCTTTTGTTAGTCTTTGGTAGCAGCAAATAGCATGTCTATTCGATCGTTGCTACTCACTCAACTGGACCTTCAGCCTGCTCATACTAAGATCTGTAAAAGAAATATAAAATCCATTCAAAACTCTGTTTCTCTTTTTAATAATAAACTTTTTTTGGGTTTCATTTAGCTACTACGCTAACACAAGTGCATCTACGATATATACAGTAAGCACATCAGGCGTTCTTTGTACCGCCACAGGTGCTACTACAACTTGGGATTAGAATACAATATACAAACATCCTCTGACAACTTCAACGCTGTTTGCTATCTCCAAGAATGTTGACATTGATATTATCTTCTATGATGGAAGTAAACCTTATTCATTTTCTGAACAAAAAATAAATATTTACTGAGCCTCATTATTTGCTCACTTTCTTGGGAAATAATATTTCATATGCTTCTTTCGCTTGATTAGTTAATCAATATCCGTAGACTATTGTGCTGTACGATTACTAAGTGTGCAGTGGCACATGTGGACCAACTACTGGTGCGACCTCATGTGATGGACCGCAATACACGGACTGCTTATCTTGCAAAGATCCACTTAAAGTAAATTGCAGATGGCAAGAAGTTATCATGATGTTATAATTTACTTTTGTTTAAATGACAATCCCAGGTAGCAATCCATAATCTATGCATACCTCGTGAGCCAGATGTCTTGCCATTGTCTATTCCTGGTGTTGGAGTCCCAGACTAAATATGGAACAAATAATAGTTCTCAACTTAAAACACATCGCTTTATTATGGATTCAGACATGAATAGAATTTAGATTTCTGCTATTTTCGTATTATCATAGAGCAGGCTACCCCAACGTACCAAAATATTATCACATATAAAATTAGCTAAACTGCCCCCCTTTTTCTTGTAGTTGGATTGGTTTTTCATTCGGTACATCTCATTTAACCTCTTCACCTGCGACTGACATGATTATCATTAAATATCCTCCCATCCCTTTTACAGCTGGCACTATGCGTATGGATTGCTCTTATTAGTCAAAATGAAATTATTTTTAACTTTTCATAGCAACTGCTGAGGATTGGAATTCGATTTCAGCTACAACTAGTCCAACAGCTGCTGGTGGAACAGCTCCTTCGAGTGATACTAAAAGCAATTATCAAGTAACTTAAGGTGGACACGATGGATCAACTAAATGGGATGTCACTCTTGTCAGACTCTGTGACATGAATAAACTAACTGGATATGATGCCTCCGTTATCGGTGCTTATTAAGATCTTACTCAAGACTACACCACAATCGTGTCTTGTCCAGTAACTGGAACAGCTTGCACATTCAGTTCAGGCACGATTAGCTATACTTTTGGATTTGTGCTAGGGATAACTACTTGGGTGACTACTTCCCCAGGGACTTCAAATCATCATCATTTATATCCCGTATCATCTATTAACACTCCGTCTTATCCTGCAGGTGACACCAGACTCGTTAATCAAAAGGTGAAAATAAATACTTTTCAAGGAATAATGCAAAAAATATCTTTATGAATGAGAATATTTTTATTTTGAACAACAGTATTGTCCAACTTGTAATTCCAACAACGATTGCGTTGGTCCAGAGCTATAAGATTGCACACTTTGCAAGTCTGGATATTAGATAGATCCACATTATCCAAGTACTGGACCTGGAGTATGCATTCTTATCATAATTCCTTGTCATGAAGATTGTGCCACGTGTACTACTTCCTTTATTGATGGATGCTCAACATGCACAGATACTACCAAAGTAAATTAAACCCTGTGATGCCTTTAATTCAATGTTACTCTCCATTGTTACTTCTTATTGTTAAATTTGTTGGTTGTTTTTTATCTCTGAATTACTGCTTTTTGACCTAACCTACTTATGAAAAAAGTTTATCCCAAAATAAGCTCCAGGTAGGTGCATATCCTAAAGAGCCTTGTTCTGGAATAAAGTCAATCTTCCCTCAGTTACAACCCTCTCATTCTACTATGGTATCTTGAATTTTGTTCATTCTGTGATTTGAAAAGCCTTTACTATTTCTGTTAACAACTCCTTGATTATTTATTCTATTTTGGTTTTGCGAAGGATGGGATTCAAGTCTAGAATTCATTTTCTTTCGATTCGTAGGGACTGAATTAGGACCTATTAAATTGACTTTTCTGGATTCATCTGGCACTCCCAGTAATCACACAAATCATTTTAAACTCATAAGAAAAACAACAAGAATTCAAATTTATGCAGAAAAATATTTCTAACATTTTGAAATCAGTTCATAAATTAAAATAATATTTTATTGATTTAAAACTCCTCTTTCATTAGCGGTATATGATCAATTCTCAATAACCTCAGCACCTCTAACAGTCACTGATAACTAATGCACAAGTAAAAAACATTAAACTACCACTTCAAATATTGCATGATTTGATTATTTACAAAAAATTGCTTGGTTTTTCAATTGCAGTTGCTTTAATTTGTACTTCTGATACAAGCAGCTAAGACTTAGTCATATTGTCTGGATCAACTATGACAACCACTCCAGCTTATGTCAATGTTACAGTTACAAGGGCAGCTATTTGTAAAATAATTTTGATATATTTATGAATTATTTTCTGAGTTTTCTTGTTGTTATTTTATGGTATTTTAGCTACTGATTCTACATACGATGTGACAATAGATAACTCTTACACTGGAATTCTATTGACAACACTTGCCATTACTTCTCCTCTCCCAACACAGCATTTCTACAACTATTAAATCTGCGCGACAAATTGTGCTACCTGTTCAGGTCCGGAGACAACCGATTGCTTAGTTTGCAGCTCTGGATACTCACTTTCAGCGTTGAATATTTTTTTTTATTTGAAAAATGGTTAAAATAATCAACTTTTGTAATTTTTTTATTAGTTCTGCGCCAAGTTCATGTGTATCATCTGTCACTAGCCCTTGCATAGCTGCATGCGCGACATGCTCAACACTATCCAACTCCCAATGTCTGACATGTACAAGCTCCGTGGAAGTTGTCTTCAATTCCAATTGTGTTTCTAAATTCCCACCAATTTGGAATAAAATCTACTTCTCACATAGCAACTTTTCGTTGTACTATGGATACGATGCAGCTTACACTCGGATTTATCTTAGACTCACAGGGTCCAATCCAGGTTAGGAATTCATAAAATTTCATCTTTAATTGATAATTTGCTATTTTTGTAGGTTGGGTTGGTTTGTCTTTTATGGCTCGAAGCATGATAGCCAGCAATAAACATTATCAGACTGACATGGTTATCTTAAGGAAAGTTCTAGGAGCATTAGTCATAGAGGATAGATTGTCTCATGATTTAGCTGAACCATGTAAAAAAAAATGAAAATGACAAAACACAAAAATATTCTAATCTTTTTGATTATTTTTGGTTGTAATAGTCATCGATACAAATCAAAGCGGGCAAAGTAACTATCAATATATTCGAGGAGACAGAGATTCAGAAGGCAAATGGGATGTCTACTTCCTTCGAGCAATCAATACAGGTCTTAATATATCAAGATCAACTTTTCATTTGATTTTTTGAAATTTCTTTCCAAAAATAATTTTTCTTTTTTTTCTTCCTCTAGTTGACACAGCAGGGCTTGATTTCAACTTAGTTTCTGGAACATCCTTTGTACTTTCCTTCGCGATGGGAGATACAGACATACCAAGTGGTCATACCATGCATAGTTCAATCATCACAACCTTTTCGACGACTTAAATATGCGATAAGAAATGTTTAACTTGTTCAGGACCGGAATCGTATCATTGTCTAACTTGCAAAACAGGGTTTTCTCTCAGCGAATCGGTTCCATCTAGCTGCATATTAACATAAAAAGCATGTCACCCTTCTTGCTCAACGTGTTCAGGGCCACTTGCATCAAATTGTTTGACCTGCTCTGATTCCGTGCATATCTAGTACAACAGCACATGCATTGATAAATCTCCACAGTTTTGGAATAAGCTGTCGTTCACGTCAACATTGTTTCTGTATTACGGTTACAATACATTACTTGATCAGATCTACTTTAGAATCAAAGGAACAGGCTCAAATGGGTAAGAATTCATACAACAAAAATGAGAATATACAGTCATATATTAATTTCTTCAAAATGAAATCTGTTTCTTAAAAAATAATCTACTTTTTCCATAAAACCTAGATGGATTGGACTAGCATTTCAATCATCGAAGCTACAAATGGGTAACCTTAGCTTTATAAATCTTATTTTTTCCTTCTAATTCTTCTGTGTTACCAAAAACATATTGTTATTCCCTCAAATTTTATCACTTTTTTCATTTTTTAGATACTGTAGTCCTTCGTTACGTTTCTTCTTCATTAGTCATCGAAGATAGATACACTGAGAATCACGATTACCGACCTGAAGAAGATCTAGGCAACGGTGGGTACAAAAACTACGTTCTAATCTCTGGATCTAGAGTCACTACTGCTTGGGATGCAACATTCACAAGAAAAGTTAACACAAACGATCCTGTATTTGACACAATCATAACTTAAGGAGAATATACCTTGCGATTAGCCTTAGGGACATCTGATTCTTTCGATTCTCATGCTATTTCACCACTTTCTCTTGCAGGAGTTCTCTTTTAAACTAGTTAAGTCTGCGATACTTCATGTGAAACTTGCTCTGGCCCAGAAACAACTGACTGCCTCACTTGTCTTAATGGGTATGTATTATCCTCCACTGCTCCAAGCTCGTGTGTAGTTTCTACAATAACTTGCCATTCTTCATGTATTACCTGTTCCGGTACTGGAGCTGCAGATTGCTTGACTTGCACTGCTCCAACTTCAAATATACTTTACGACGGTTATTGCATAGGAATGGTACCGAATCTTTGGAATAGAATAGATGTCACGTCGTCTTTCGTGCTTTATTACGGTGATTTAACAGATTTCCGGGTGTTTAGCCACTTTGAAGATGTGGGTGATTAGTAAATAACTAAACTCTTGTTTTTGTTTTAACTCAACAGGTTATGATTCAGGAGGCAGTTTCATTTATTTCAGGGCAAAGGGAAATGCTGTTGGGTAATTAATAACTGTTTGCTCAAGACTTTTATCTTTATATGAATTATCTGTATATTTTAACCTTCTTTCCTTGAATAATTTCTTCTCTTAGATGGTTTGGAGTTGGGTTTAACTCTAACATGGTGAATACTGACATGAATATTGTTCGTGTAGCCACTGGAGTTGAAGATCGATACTCTCTAGGGCATGCTACTCCTATGAATGACTTGCAAAATAACTTATTGACAATATCTTGCTCGATTGTGAGTGGTACATCTATCGATTGTACTTGGGTTAGATATGTAATATCCCCAGATTCAGTTTATGACAGTGATTTACAATTTGACGTCACTCGAAGCCTAATATTTGCTTTCGGTTCGTCTTCAACGTTTCTTTAACACACAAGCACAGTAGTTTTGACGAATGTTGTGTTGTCTCGTTCGTAGATTTGCTATGAAACTTGTTTAACTTGTTCAGGACCTGATCCGACAGATTGTATCACTACCAGCCCAACAGCTGCAACTTCAAGTACGACTTACACAGTACCTGACTGGAATCAAGGTAGTTTGAGTATGTTCAACTTGGTCTTGTTCATGTTTGCTTTACCTGCAATTATATTTTGAAATTGACTGTGAAAAACCCTTGAAATTGCTGTGAAGAAGAAATAATAAAAAGTTCAAACAAGTTTAAGTAATTTTTTCTGAATTTCCAATTAAAAATTAATTTATTTTCCACAAAAGATTATGATTATTATTGCGGAATTGATTGAGATTTTGAATAAGAGTGAAAGTTAATTATGCTTTTTCGGTATTCATAAGATCTGCAAAATCTCAAAGAGAAACAACAGAAATACTAAGAAGGGAGGTGATTAATAATTCGCTCGCTATCAGGTTAGTTTTGATTAACAGGATAGCAGTAATAACAAATAAAATCAAACTATTTTTTTAGATACAACATTTTCCATTTCAAAAAAGCTACTCAAAAATCTTAACTTCTTTGCGATTATCTCATGTCATCAGCCACAATGAAACGCTTGAGTTATCTCAAAAAAGAAAGTAGTAATCTCCCTATCAGTGCTGATTACCCTATTTTAATCGTGCCTGTTAATATCGAGCCTGTTTTGATTGCAACCAATCTCACTGAATAATTTGCAGAACTGCAGAAAAAAGAAGAATTGCGCAAAAAGCGTGAGGAAATCGCGAAATAGCCAAATAAATTCCAGCGCAAGGATTTTCTAGTCTAGAAAAAGAAAGCACGAGTTGTTGTAGCCATCGATAGGAAGAAAGTCATCGAAGATTGCGTGAAACTTGAAAGAGGTATTTAGCAGCTCGAGAAGGAAATCGTTGATCTACAAAAAGGTGATTAGAAATCAGATGATGTGAAATAGAAAGAAATCAAAGAAATCAAGGAATTATCAGCTATGATAGCAAAGTGGAAGGATGCAAGTCAAGAAGGTATTGTCGAACTCCATAAGTTAGTCTCCCAGCAATACCCAGATATGAGTCTAAATCAAGTTGTCGATATGCTTAAAATCGACCCTCATGTTGTTGGATACAACCCAGTTGATCAAGACTTCAATTCTTGAAGGAAACGAGGGGGGAAATAAAGAGAAAGATAATTATCAGATATTTTTTATGTGTCAGAAAGAGGAGAATATTTTTAGATGTATTCCTTTATATTATGTATGTTAGCCAATGAAGAATGGGAATATATAAGAATAATATAATGAGCTTTAAGAATAAAAAGATTCAAAGATGATCAGCAAAGCAATAAAGAAGAGAGAGAGAGAAATATGGAAAAAAGTAGGAAATAATTTATAAAAATCAACAAATAGAAATATAATATATTTGTTATTAGAATATTACAATTTGATACTCAAATACACAAACACAATTGCATGGAATGATCAGTCACACAGTATTTATTCAAGACATTGATTTCATTTAAAATTCGATTGAAGTGTGAACGTAATGTACAGGACTAAAAAAATGAATGTTATGAAGATTAAAAAATCTAGTTTTTTAATCTTTTTGAGAGCCTCTGCTTTCTCGATAATCTTTTCTTCCTCGGTGACTGAGGCCTAGAGCTCTTTGAGGATTTCATTGGCACTTTTATTTTTATGTTCTTCTGAATTATCAACATCATTCTAAGCTGCTTCTCCTTCATTTGCTTCTTGATTCTTGTTTTCTTCCACTCCTTCTTCAGAATTAGATGAACCATCACTGCTATCTTCTTCACCATCTGCTTGTTTAGCTTCTTCTTTTGGTTTTGACGGCTCTTCAACAATGACTGGCTCTTTCTATTACTCTTTCTCTGAATTTGCAAGGTTTTCAATTCATATAATTTTATAAATTTAAAGAATAAAAGAAAGAATGTACTTATATTTTATGGAGGAATCTCTGGTTCTTGTCTCTCAATAGGTCGTATAGAATAAATCACATTCACTGTCTCTTAGAGTCCATTCATAACTTTTTAAGTCAATAAACATGAAAACTTATTATGTATTTAAAAATATCTTTAAGATTCTCCAAGAATGAGAAAAAAATAATTCTTTCTTACTCCATTCGAAACTAAATTAATGGCCTTCGTTTCCAGCACTATGATCGAATGTCTTATCATCTTATTTTTTGGTATTACCAGATGAAACCTATCGATTTTCTGAATGCATTTCATAGATCTACTCAGTTTTATCTTGAGGTTACAAGTTCTTTTGAATTTGAACATTCGAAACTGTACTATTCATTGTATTTCTATCTCTTTTTCCTTTAGCAATCTGAATACTAATAGCCTCAAGTACCTTCTTCTCTTCTTCAAGAATCTCTGCGATATCAACTGCTTATCGTTATTGAGCTAATTATTCCTCATCTTTTTCTGAATTACTTTATTTTTTATCATCAATTTCTTCATTTTTCTTGCCCTAACCTTCCTTACCTTCCACTACTGCAACCTTCTCTCTTCTTTTCATTTTATCTCCAATCTTTCCACATTACTCACAGACGTAATTCCAGCTTTCAGTGGCATGTTTTTTTCTTTATTCGATGCTTTAATTTAAGGATCCAACACTCATAACTTTTTCTTTTTCAGGGAACATGCTGATAATTCCTTCAAGCATGCTTCGCACTGTCCAAGAAGCATTCCATTATTCTGCGTGGTATCCTGTAATAGTCAGACATATCTTTGAATTTATTTCGAACCTACCACTTTTCTATGTCAGGAACAAAATACACAACAAAAGCAAATCAAAAATTGTAATATTTTCAGCACATTTTTCTGCTGACATTGAGGAAGTATATGTCTGGTGGTGAAAGCGGATAATCAAATGGGAAAGTGATTCTGCCATGGTAGATTCCATCCTCATATTCAGTACCTGGTGGTCCTCTTAAAGTGAAGTGCCAAGTGTGCATATCATTCTAAAGAAGAGCAATAATGGATTTGTTAGCTGATTGTAATTGAAATATCTAAACTAATAATTCATACACTCAATGGTCCAGCTTTATATTCATCTGTAGCATGCTCTGCAAGATGCTTGACTTCTTGCATCAATCTTTTCTATTGGACACTCTGTCTCATTTGGAATACCTTAGAACTACAAACACAACTAAGACCGAAGAACTTAATTGATTTTTTATATTTACAAGCGAAAAATCAAAACGAAATACTCCTAAGATCAACCTATTCTACTAACTCAGATAATCTTGAAAAAGCAATAATCTCTCCGCTAACTTCACACTTGTTCGAAAATTGCAGAAAATATCCCCGATTAATGATTTTTAATTCCAAGTTCAAGCTAACAAAACAACACACATTCAAATGATGCGTTGAAAGTTGGTATTTATTTTTTCAACTTTTTCTGATTAATATATTGCGTTCTCCCACAAGAACGTTCAAGATATTCCAGAAGAAAAATTAAAATTTTTCATAAACATAATATTTATAATATTTCTTGTTCAAGCTACTGCGCTTCCATTAGTTTATCTCCGTCGTTTCAGAAATGAAAAATGCTTAAAGGAAATTGCATTGATTACCATGGAATTATCTTATTTCTTATCCACAATAATCTTCATCAATTTTGAAGGCTAAATGATTAGCTTGAAAGGTTGCCTTGGAAATGACAAAATATTTTTAAATTTCACTAGTTTTAAGATGATTGGTAAAAAATGATTACTTTTATCATAACCAATCTCTAAAATGCTTTTTAAATCCCCCAATTTCCCTCCTTTCCTGTTTTCTATTTATCCAATATGATCAATTCAAAAGAAGATAATTGATTTCTAGTCAGATTTATCTAGCAGAACAGACAAATCAACACACTATTTTTTAACCAGTCTTTCGTCCGACAAAAACAACCATTCAGTATCTCTTAAAAGGATGGTTAAAAAGTGGATGTTAAAAAAGCATTTACGTTAATGAAAATCGTGTTTAAAAATGAAAATACAAAATCAAGAAATTCAAGTAAAAATATTAATAAAACAAGAAAGAGCAACCTAGTGAGAATTAATTGAGAGGCAATTAAGAACAGAGGAAAGTATTTTTGAAGATCTTTAGAAAAAACGAATGATAGTAAATTCTTCACTGGTGTTCAGAACTTAATTTAGAGTTTATTAATAGATGGGTATGTGTGACGTTGGATCTACATGAGAGAAGAGAAGAAATAGATCAAAAAATAAGAAAGGAGGGAAATTCCTGGGGGGGGGGGGGGATTAGACTGAGTGACTGATAATTATTATTGAATTTAGTATCTCAAAGTTGCGTTTAGAGATTATTAAATTAAAAATAACTCAAGGATATCCCAAAAAATACTGATTTTTAAGAAGAAGAAACACAGAAAGAGCGAGAGAGAGATAAGACTCTCTGAAACAAATTGTTCAAAGATTAAATCAAAACAGGCATATTTTTCAAAAAAGTAAATATAAAAAAAGATCGAACTAAATCACCTTTTAAAATCTTACAAAATTCAAAATCAAACAACCATGGAAGATTGCAGTGATCTGAATTGTAGTAGTGGAGCTAGCTTCTAGAGTCTTTAGAGTTTGGAAGGGAAAAAAAGTTACTCCGATCTTAGTAGCCTCTCGCCATAAATGAGTCCTTAATTGCCAAGGAGAAGACTTGAAGATAAGAAAAAGAAGGATCTAAGGGATTTAATCAGCAATGTAGTCCTTGGTGACAAAGCAAGAAGGAAATACAGCTAGAAAGATACAGAAACTAGTTCAAATCCATCGAGAAAAAGTTCAGAATTACTCTTCGAGAATTACTATGAAAAACTACAAAAACTAGGATAAGTAAGAAACAAATTTTACTTGAAAAGAGATAGGGATTACTAAATAATTAGCTTACATATTATAATCAACCTCCCCCCTGATAATCTTATTATCCTTAGCTTCTTTCATTCTCTCTTACTCTTCAAGAACAAAATATCCAAATACTCTCTCTGAATAGATTAATTTTTTCAGAAAATACCCAAAATATCTAAATATCCAATATTAAATGCTCCAAAACAAATTATTCTTTTTTATCGAGTTTAAACTCCTTTCTTCTAAGACTGTAGATTTCATGGTTGAATTTGTTAATAATCTCTTACTACTTTCGTTTTACCCCTGAATTTGTGGTAAATGCTTCTAGATAATCAATCCGATCTCATACTACGTGTATTGATCTAGAGGTGATTTGGGACTCATCATTTAATCATTTAAAATTAACACACACATTTGATTACACTATCCCTACAGAAGAAGCAATTTTTTTAGAACTTTTCTAGTGCGATTTCCCAGGAGGGAAATTGATTTCTTGCAATTCAGATTTTAGCAAACTCCTTTTTTGCTAGTTTTTTAAGAAATCCTCCCCAGCCAATCAATTTTTCTGTTATCAGATAAGAGACGATTAAACATTTAATTCATTCTATAGTTATTTTATAATTATAACAAGACACATTGAGATTAGGAGTCTATTTTAATATAATAAATCTCATCTCTTTTGGGTTTTTGTGACAGGGTGGAAACAGCTGCGTCTATAAATGCAGAAAAATAGGAGATGATTCATAGCATTACGCAGTTAAAATCACAAAATCAGATCAGGAAGAAATTATTCGAACTGTAAACCAAAAAGAATTAGTTTAACAAAAGTGATCAACAAGATCAATTATATTTCTTTATTTCCTTCTTCGATGATCTCAAAATACTTTTTATCCTATCAGGAAACTGATATCAGTAACAGACTTCTTAAAATAAACCATCCTAATGTCTGCAAAGTCTATGATTTTATTGTTGAGAAATTTCAAAACACCACTTATCTTGTCATGGAATTAGTCAGCGGGAAAACCTTACAAGAGTGGATTTCTTCTAAGAAGCAATTTGAAGGTAAACATAACCTAAAATTAAGCAATTTTAACAATTATCAAAGGCTTTTTATTAAATTCCAGTCAATTTTTGTTTATTTTTTTTTAATTTTTTTCTTATTGTTTTTATTAGAGAATGAAGTGCGTTTTATCATGAATTGTCTCTTGGAAGGCATCGATTATTTACATTCCTAAGGATTCGTGCATCGAGATATCACAACGAGCAATGTAATCTACTGTGATGAGATCAAGAAAGTTAAAATCATTGATCTCTCAACTTGCAAGGAAAACAAATACCAACCCCACAGGAAGCTGCTATCCTTAACAGGGAATGACATCTTCCGAGCACCAGAGATGTTTGTGAGCACTTACTCATAAGAAGTCGACATATGGAGTGCAGGAATAGTCTTGCATTATCTGCTGTTTGGTAGTCATCCGTTCTATGAAGAAGGGTAAAATGAAATTAACGACATAACAGATTGATTAAAAAGGGGGGTATTTTCAAGTGGGTGAACTCCAAAAACAATCCTAGAAACTGTGGCTAGAACGCTGGGGAAAGGGGAGGTTATTTTCTCTCGAATTAAGAATAAAAGGGAGCTGAATTAACTGAATTTAAACTAGTGGATGTGAACTAAATACGGAGAGGAATAATTAATCGATTTTATTGGATGACCTCAGATAGGTCTATTGATACATCCGCTAACATTACTTTCCTTTTTTTGTTGATTTCAAGTGATGACATGGTTGAATTTGTTACAAAATTAACAAAAAGCAGTATCGATTGGGAATAACTTGAAAAAACTTACTTTGGGAGAATATCTTCCAGTGAGATCAGTCTCTGCAGTGAAATGCTATGCAAAGATCCTCGTGAGCGCGTTTCTTCTAGGATAGCCATGTCCCATCCTTTTCTGAAGTAGCGACTTTGCAGTAAGGATTTTAGCTTGGAGAGTAAACATAAATCGCATTTGATAAAAAATATCATGCGAATGCAATCCTGTGAGGAGCTCTTTGCGATTAATGATAGCTCAGAGACATCAGATAAATCAACTGCTGAGAAAATACTTAGTTTTGAAGAATCATCGTAGAGTAATACTTCGTCTAGACATTTTTGATGAACACAAAAAGAAGAAGAAAAAATATATTAACAAATTCCGACAAAATAAAATAAACATATAATATCTCTTTCTCTCTTAAAATTAATATTTTTAGTTATTATTAGAATATATATTATCTTACTTTTCAATTATATTACTCTCTTTTATTAGCCACAGCTTGCCTCATAATCTGCAGTGTGTGTTTTATCTTCCAAATTAAATATTTTGTTGTTGTTGTATGTACAGTATTATTGTAATTTAAAAAATGATCTCAAGAAGATTACAATATCATGGAATGGTAAATACTTATCTTTGAAAATTGAAACTAAAAGTAGATAATAATAGCCAAAATACGAGCTTTGAATATTTCCGAAATAATAACCGAAAGCAGCGTAGATTGTTCTAATACATTGGACACTCGAAAGTATGAATAGAACAGATCAAACACAAAATAATAATAATAATAAGAATAATAATTTCATCTGAATAAAAATACACCAAAAAAAAAGAATACAAAGGAATATCATTTATCTCCTCATTGATGGTTGTTCAGTTTGAGTGTAGAAAGCTTATGAGTTGACGATGCTAGAAGAGCTCCTTCATAAGATTACTTCAATTTCGAGTATGGATGAAGATTATTGTGATTATGATTATTTGCCATTTTCTGCAGTGAGTTTGCTAACTGATTTGATCCAGGTCCATGAAGAGAAGAAATACCCTGCGAATCGATTTTATTATTCTGATAATTTGGATTATTTGAGCCGTTAAGCCCATAAGATGCTTGAATTTTCTCACTATTTCTATCATTGCCGTAATGCTGAGAATGCTTCGTTGTGAGAGGCTTTTAGTGAAGTGACAGATATGTTGGGAAATGATGGGAATTCTAAGAGTGATGTAGACTGTGATGCTGATTTGGAGTATGGTGAAGGCTGCTATGACCATTGTTACTATTTTCATTGGTTATTGTAGAAGGATATCTACTTGGTTAGAGCTTAGAAGTCTACTGTGCTGATTATAACAGATAAGAATGAGGACTTGGTGTCCTAATCAGCAAAGGAGATGCGGATTGCGTTGTAGTTGTTGTATTAGTTGAAATCCCTCTGCTAGCTGTCAAATCAATCGTTGGCTGCGGTTTTGAACCTAAATTTCCTAAGAATATTTCCTTAATATAATTGACTCTCTTTTTCAGATCAGGAGGTAAGAGTTGTTTGTCCGATTGCTTCAAGGAGTACATTGATTCTATGCCCTTTTTGTCTTTGAAAAATACGTTCTTACTAGTCTAAGCGATGACCACTTCGCTTCTGTCTACGAATACTGCTTGCAGATCCTTATTGCTAAACCTGAAGAATGCCGCTTGCTTGGTGAGAATGTACTTTTTCACGTAGATTTCATTTCCAAAATCACATTCCGGCAGCTCAGTTTTCTAAACAACAACAAAAAAGATTAAATAAAACAAATAACTTTGAGGTATTTTCTGCATACCAAAACCCAATGTCCCCCCCCCCCCCTCTATTCCCTTTACTCCCCCTTCTTGAAACTCTTGTTTATTTTGAGATTGTATTACCTGTTTAGTCTTGAACTTATTCAGGAAATACTCTTTTATATTGAGAGTAAGTTTGTAGAGGTGCAAGCATTCATCAGATAGCTTTGATTAATCACTATTCAGTGAAATCAAGTCTTTAATACCATATTTAGTCGTCTTATACCCTTCAGCTTCTTTCTCGATGTGCACGAATTCACTGTTGGATAAGAAAATGCATCAACAAAATGGTTATTATTTTACAAAACCAATAATAAAATAACAATTCTCTCTTTCTTACTCCTCTACGATTTAGACAATATCCCCATCATTGAGAAGAATCCCTATGGTTCCATTATTCAGACAGTATGCAAGCCCAAATTTACTGCTGCAGTCGATGTACTCATACATACCCACTATTTTCTCTTATGCTAGAAGGTTGTTATTTGGGTTATTTGCACCTCCTTAGGGGTGCTAGTAGTACAGCTACTATTACTGTAAGGTATTACCGTGATTAGTCTCTGCGGTATTCATAGTTTTAGGCTTTATATTGCTCGATCCGGGGTCTTCTGATCGACTACCAACAATTGAAGTTTTTAAATTATTTCCTGAATTGTTTAAAGGCAAGCTGTTTTCATGGATATCCTTGGTTTGATTTGGTTTCTAAGTACTACCTACTCGACTAGCTGCAGCTTAGCTGTGGCATCGCTATTAGTTTTACTGTTGTTATTGCTAGAACTGCGAATGCTGCTCTTCAAGTTAATTCTACAATTATTTTTAGGATTCCGTTTTAAGAAAATAATTTTGGTATTAATGCGAGAATTGTATATTCTCTTTGCTGCGTGATCGCACGAGAAGGTTATTTGTACTATCCATTTCTGATAGCTATTACGCTGTTGTAGTGAGAGGCCAGATTATGTTAGTTTTCTCAATATTTTTAGTCGACTGCGCTGGTTATTTGATGTTCTACATATTGATTTGCTATGAAGAAGAAGATTCGTTGCTTCGAGAGCCTGTCAAAGCAGCTGATTTTGATGCCTCAACTGGAAAATTTTCCATAGTATTCTTCTTGAGCCTTCTTAGATAAGCTAACGTAGGTGGTAACGCAAGTGTAGAAGCTGGAAGGTATTTGGGAATTAAATGAGTGTCACTTGTGAGGAACGGATGAGCTAGCATTTCATCAAGAGTCAAACGCTGCTCTGGATTAGGCACAAGGGTCTTTGTAATGAAATCGCGAAGTTCATTGGAAGCACTCACATTTTCCTTTTACAGTATCACAATCAAAGAACAAATATCAGTCTAAAATCACATAAAATGATCATAAAAAGCAAAAAAAGCTAATTGTGTTTACAGGGAAACTGTACTTATTTGCCTTGATATTTTTGAGAGTATTCTCGACTTCTTTCTCTTCAAAAGGTGGCTTTCCATACATGAATGTAAAGGCAATCACACCCACTGCCCAATTGTCAACAATGAAATCATGGCCTAGGTTTTTTAAGACCTCAGGAGCGATGTAATTAGGTGTACCACAGACAGTCCTAATTGAAAGTTTTAAAGATATCAAAACAGATAATGGATTTAAAAAGAAAAAAGAGTCCTTACCTTCGCTTTTGATTGGGTGCCTTGATCATCCCAGAAAGGCCAAAGTCAGCTATCTTCACAATCATTTTGTCATTCAAGAAAATGTTTGCTATTTTCAAGCTAGAAACAACAAATACCATAAACCAAATTTAGAAGTTATCCCATTGGAATCATTTCCCCTAAAAGCTAAGCTCATATGTTGTAATATGTGTTACTCCCTGTGTATGATGCCTTTCGAATGGATGTACTTAAGTGATTCAATGATTTAAATCAAGTGGCTTTTAATTTCTATTTCAGTGAGTTTCTTCCTTCTATCCATGAGCTCCTTAAAGGTCTACCAAGAGAAATAAATTAAGAATTACATTACAAATTGCAGGTTTAAATTCCCCCCTTTATCCAAGGCAATATCTTCCTAGATTCTACCTGATTACTGCAGTACTCTAAAACAATATAGACATTCTGAGAGTCTTCAAAGGAAGAGTAGTATCCTACAACATTCTGATGGTTCAAACTCTTCTGGAATCGTATTTCTTAGTTCAACTTATTTTTTTAAAAATTCAATGAAGTTCAACCAAACACAACAAGGTAAGAGAACATCTATCCCATCTTGGGCAATGCTGCCTCTTTTTTGGCACGGGAATTATAATCAAACTCTTTTTCTAGTTGAATCCCAAATTCTACCTTTTCTTTGAACGATTCTTTCTCTAGAGACGCCTTGCTGACGACTTTAATAGCGTAGTATTCACTAGAAGCTACCTCCTTCGCTAAGTAGACCTTAGCAAATCCTCCTTTGCCTAGTTTAGCTCCGACTTCATATGACCGCACGATCTTCCATTCGCCGTTTTCAGTTTTTTTCCTCTCATGCAGAAGATTGCGAGAAGACTATGCTGCAGCAGATTGCGAGCTAGAAGAGGAAGATGAACCAAGTCGATTCTCAGATCCGCAGTCTTCAGCCATCCAAAACAGCAAATAATATATGCAAAAGTTAGTTTCTCTTTGTGTGTTGTTTTTTTTAATTATTCCGTTTTCAAGTGTTTCCTACTTCTTTTAATAGATATTTAAATAACACTTCTCCTTTTGGTTTCTGCTTCGGTGATTTATATCTACTGGACTACTTCAACTAATCTTAACAAAAATCAAATGATTGATCTCTGCAATATGACAACAGCATCTTTTCCGTCAAAATTTCTCACAGTCGTTTCATGTTTTTGTAATTTTTCTCCGAAAGAAAAGCCAAGGAGAACATGTTAAGAGTGTGTTTTGGTTGAATATGTTAGTTATATTAAAGAACATTTAAATAATTTGATAAGATAGATGTAAAAGAAGCTCTTGGCAAAATAGCAAAGCATGTTTAATTGAGAAGTCAAGATGAATGTCATTTGAAATGGCCTTATTAGCTGGACTACTTTTTTGTTTAGTTTAAGAAGCACTATTTTCACTTGACTGATATTTTAAGAAAACTCCCAAATGTACTTATTAGCTTCTTCAATTTCAACAGAATTTTAAAAGAAAAAGCAACATTTCCCTAGAGTTTGAAGGTAATAACACATTCTAGATAGAATGAACATTATTATTTCCCTCAAAAAATGGCAAAGGCAATCTTGAATTAAACAATATTACGAAAAGAATCCTTACCTCACAATTAAAGCCAGTATCCATAAAAAAGAAGCAACAAACATCAATTACATCAAATAGCATCTCCCTATTTCTTTTTAATTAGTTCAATGAGAAATGTAAGATTCGCACACAAATCAGTTGAATTATTTGCAACCTTGCTTTTTTGTTGAAAAGTTAATATTATTATTATTAATAGATATATTTATAATTTGCGAACCAAAGGAAGCTGAAATATCATGGAAGTTTCCTCTTCTGGAAGCGGTAACAAGATGTTGTCCTTCTCCAGAGATCAAAAGTAGTATTCCTCTCTTGTTGAGGATCCCTCCTCTTCTTCAGTTTAGATTCCAAACCTGCGCTATGAAGGGATGAATTTTCAGCACAGGAAAAAAACTTACGATCAATTTTAACTCCCTCAAATAAACAGCAATCATGTTAACACAAGCTTAGTAAAACCTAGTAAACCCGCTGCTTCTCCAGGCTGCCAAACCGACATGACAGCATTTCAAACTTTCAAGCAGAATTAGATTCTACAGCTACAAAAATATTAAGAAAAGCGCTAAGTTGACTTTTATTCTGGTTCGTTTAATGATCCTAAATCTTCCAGCCCATAGCGCTACATGCAAGCAGAGCAATATTCACCTAAATCATAGTCTGGAATTACTGTTTAAGCATTACCACTAAGGGAAAACTCCTTAGGGTAGAGTTTAGATACAAGTTTAGTAAAAGCATCTTAAAGCTCTTTTGAATTGATAAAGAAAGCAACTTCAAAGCTGTTTTCATAGGAGAAGAAAGGATATATTTTCAGTAAAGGAGGTGGCTAATCGTCGTAGAATTCAGTGATAAAAGCTAAGAAAAAGCAAGCAATTGCGTTGTTTCGGCATCCTTAAATATCTGAATTAGTGAATAGTTTAAAAATTGCTCAAGAAAAAAGCCCAACAAATATGCTGACAACTGGTGATATTGATGACACAGGAGGGGTTAATTTTGTGCAATAGTCGAGTTTTAATGATGGGATCAGCAGAGTAATTGGAACATAACAGATCGAATAACGATTGCATTCTAAAGAGAAATCGAAACTCGAAAGAAAGAAACTAAATGACTTGAATTAGTTAAGTGGGAGTAAATTCAAATCGAAGAGTTAAAGTGTAGATCTCAGCAGTATGCTAATAACAGGTGTAGATCTAGGGGCTTCAATAAAATCAAGACAAGAGGAATACGAACTCCAAGGTGGTGAATAAGATCAGAAATTAGTTCTTCATGTGATCCCTAAATCGAAGGTTTCTTCTTCTTCAGTGTTAACTCCCGTGAAAGGAATCAATTATTTTCCTAATTCGATGGAAGTATCACACAAAACAATCTAAAGTGTTGAGGCAGAAACCTCCATGATAAATCTTAGAGCCACTGAGATTATGGAGTTACTGAGGAAAAATTAAGAAAATTATGAAGAATTCAAGAGTATCCCTGTCCGTAGAGTTAAGCCGAAGAAGTTCTATTCCGCTCATTAGATGCCTGAGAGGGTGTGTTAGAAGTAAGTGTAGCGAGGGAATATCCTTGTCGATCGATTAGAACTGGCTGAAGATTCCACATAGATCACATAAAGAGAGACGTAGACTTTATCTTCTGAAATGACTATAAACTCTGAGGGGGTTCAGGAAAAGAACATATTTAGTTCTTCAAATTAGCTTATTTAAATCATACATAATCAAGAAATAGCAACAACAATTTAGACCAGGAAAGCAACAGAGAATAACAAAAACAACAGCAATACGAAAAAAACTCCTTTTCGAGGAGAAATCATTTCTAAAAATAACTCTATGTCTGCTATTCTTCCAGCTGGAGTGAAGGCAAGCTAATCAATTCAAGATGCTCCAAGAAAAGCACAAGAAATCAGCATCGCTTTGACATAAAAAATTAACTCAAATTCGATTAATTCTATTTCATAAACTGAATTTGACATAACTGATAAATTAAATACCTAAACGATAGATTCCAAAAAAGTACAAAAAACACAAGAAGGAGAAAGGAAACGAGGATCAAATGAATAAAGTTATCTTCCTGTAAATCCGAAGGTTGAAGATGATCTAAATATAAAAGATAACTCACAAGAATAACAACAACAACAGAAATCTTAAGATCATTTTGATTCACTAAATAGGCTCATTATCACACCACTGAAACCTTGGAAACTCCCAAAGAAAAATAACCCACCGATAGGGAATATGAAGAATACTAAAACTTAATAATCACAGAAGAAAAAAGTGCTGGTATTACGAGATAGCAGACATATAAAAAATACAGATATTAGTGGGTTTGATCTCAATCGCACAACTTAATTTGGAGCGTTCAGCATTGTTGATTATTGTAGCATGCAGGATTTCAACAGCTGATGGGAAGAGGGGATAAAAATTTGACTTAGAGTTAGCGGATACATTCTTAAATTTATGTGTTTGTGTGTTGTCAAAAAGTTGTAGAAAACTTTAGGAGGGATTTATTTTACAGGTGTGCTTATTTCAGTTTTTGGCAGTTTGAATTTAAAGCATCTTAAATGGCTGGTTAATTAATGCACACTAATATCAAATTAAACTATCGATGAGTTTTATCTCTCTCTTTCTCTCTGTTTGCAGTTCATTTGAGAGAGTTAAGATACGAAAGAATATACGAATTTTCCATAACTAAGGAAATTTCAAACAAACTCAATAGCCTTCTGTTTTAGTTAATAACTTCAGACATCCTTCTGTAGAACATAAACCACCATAGCGCGAACACCACAAACAGGACCGATATCTACAACGCCGCTAGAAGATACTCAATGACTTGCATTTGCGAGAGATACTTATCACCTTTTGATTGCATAAAATCTTTAAGAATCGTGATGATGATTGTCATAATCTCGAAGAATGTATTTAGATCTTTTAGGTTGACTGATGCTTCCCATGCTTTTAATGTTGTCTGCATGACGGCTGTGCTAGAGTATGTCGTTAATGTTGCAACTTAATATGCAGGTGCCATGAAATCAAAGAAATATCTGCTCGCTGTTTAGAATCCTTTTTCGAGTATACCTCCTTCGATGGACTTGCAGGTTGCCAAGTTTAAATTATATTTAGTTACGTTGTAGAATCCTTGGTGGGACTCCAGAGTGCTGCAGACACTAGTTGTTATAATTGGATAGAAGAATGCTCGATAATCGGAGTCGTCAAATCGAGACTACGTACTTGAGGAGGCTATAATGCTCGTCATGTCGCTGAGGGACACTTCATCATTTGCTAGCACTGAAGGAATCTGCGATTAGAAATATGAGCCCTAGTACATGCCACCGATTACAGGGGCCATCTTCCAGTAGATGTTACCCAAAGTCAAGTAGATCGATTAGGAGAATAAGTTCTTCAAATTGTACAGGGAATCTGTTAAGATTTTTTGTTAAAAAATTCATCAAAAAAATATGTTAAATTAAAGCCAAAACTATTTAAAAAATGATAATTATATTGTAAACTTCCTAAAAAATGGCTGTGTGCTTACACAGAACATTGACATTGAGAATGGACTCGGTCTTGAATGTGTCAATGAGAAAATTATGAAGAATCGGGAGGAATATCACAAAGACAAACACAGCACATCCTATCCCCAGCAAAGGCCAGGAGAATTTCCTCAGCGCTTCAGTCGAGGAGATATTTCTTTTCTTCCGCTGCTTATCCATCGAGAGTACCAGAAAATTCTTCTTGGTGCTTTAGAAAAAGCTGCTATGCTAAGCTAAGCTATTTTTATTAGCATTATTATTCTTATTATTAGTACTATTAATGTTTGGATGCCTCGGTGAGTTAGCTGTAATCGATTTAACCAATGAATGATGCTTATCGACAGCGTTTATCGCAACAAAATGCTTCAACGCAGTTTACAGCTACGATTGCATGTTGAGTAAACTATTCGAAGATATTGTCGACATCAATTTATATATCTACTCCGTCTAATATTATATATACGCATACATCGGGAAGATCAATGCGATGACCAAAAACGACAGCGTGATGCAGAGAACCATTAAAATCATTGTGTTTGTGAGAATATTATTCAGCGAGCTAATAGAACTGTCCTTGATGGTTTGTTTGAGTGTTAGCATCTGCGATTGATATAGCGCGATGTTATCAATGAGGATTGCTTGCTGGTTGAAGTTATCTGATTGCATTATTAAGTATGTTTTGTATGCATTCAAGTAGTTCTATTCGAAATAGAACTGCTGCGCGTGAAGAAGGACAGTTTGATTTTTGAAACTTTTAGCATCGCGTTTGGCTATCCAAGATACATCGTTGTTAAGGAGAGTAGTGAAATAAGGGGAATATTAGTCTTAACTGTTCGCTTAGTCAATCCAGAGCCTTGTGAAATTCCCACTGGAGTAGCCTATTTAGCTGATGCATGTTTTAGCGTAAGTTGTCCAACTCGCAGTTAATCGAGGAAACAGATAAAGGACGTTCATGTAGTACATTAAGACGTAATATTGGATTTAGGAGAGCTATGAGGATATCTCCATCGGCCAGGATACGAAGGTAAAATCGATGGATGCTTTCGTAAATGCCTGAAGGATATTGAGTTCTTAAATGAAGATCATAACGATGATGAGCACAACGGAGAGAAACCCCATGAAATTGAGCATTTATAGCCCTGTATTACGTCGTGCGACCATGATTTTTCTCTCCACTTGTTTGAGAACTTCTTTCGTTGATCCACGACTGCCATTGACGGACGATTTGTCATTCATTTCGACTTATCTCCCAGCTTAAGCGGAGTTACTAGATTCTCGATGCTATTCGGAAATTGTATTTCGAAGACTGCCTCCACCGAAACTTTCGTCTTCTTTATTATTTTAGTTGTTGTTATTGCGAGATTTGAGTTAAGGATTGTTTTGAGAGTCGTCATTGTTGTTTTTAGTTAACGTTGTTTAGGATTGAAGCTTCTGTAGCCGAGTTTGAGAATTTGAAGAACCTGTTGGATCTTATTGTTGTTATTTTTTCATTGCAAGCTTGTACGACGACTAACTGCCTTCTCTACCAAACAAAACAGGAGCCTTCTTAGAATTAGTTTATTTAACCTACAACTCTGGCTTAGTTTATGCATTTTTATCTACATTTGGTTCATTTTTCTTCATCAACTTAGGTGATTCTAAACTTTTCGATTTATCCCTCGTTATTTATTCTTTTTCATGTAAAACTTCATATTTCATTTATTCCTCAAATTTATCATCAATTGGGTAGTTTATATTAAGTTATTCCCCTGGAAAACCATTATTGTTTATATTATTTGTAGCACCTAGATTCTAATAGTTATGTCTCGCTGTTGAGGATATCTAATAAGGTTATTATGAAAATATCTAATTAGCATTGCTGGCTAGGAAATCGTTATAGCTGTTGTTATTAAAATAACGATTGGAATGTAAACCAATATCATCTCGCGTAGACATCTAAGGTAGTCCTTGGAATTAATCAACTCCAGCAGTTCGACGAGTCTCATCTTAAACAAAATTCTCGTAATCTTCTTAGCCTTTGAGGTTCTATAAAGATGGTTGCAGACTACGACTGTGATTGATTAACGAAGCATCCTTAGATTAAGATAATTATTGGTTTGGATCGTTTTGGAATGATAAAATAGGAGTGTTGTTCGATGGAATGTATTAGGAATTATCGAAATAAAATTCCTAATTTATCATCGTTTCTTCACCTAGTTATTGCTATTATTGTTGAGGTTGTGGTTGTTGTTTTCCATGTGAAACGATTTCTTATTGGTTATTATTGCTGTGAATTTTAGATTTCTTAGATTTCAACAGTTAAGAACTTGGATTACCTTGTAGGATGGGGGATTATTTAGCGATATTATTTATTTAAAGTTCTTCAAATCGCATAGAATGACGATCAAACAATGAACTTTGTTAATTGAACGTTTAAAGTTTATTCAGTCTAGACGTGTTCAATAAAGTAGTGCCTTATCGCAGATTGTAGCTTTGAGAATCCATTTAATGGGAATATTCAGATGCACCAGCAAATCCAGTTTTAGCAGAGGTATCTTCAGCTAATTTAGAATTTAAATCAAAAAATATAATTTAAAATAATTTTTGAAGATAATTAAGTCATTTTGTATGAATATGTTCTTACTGCCTTTGGACACCTACATGAGCTCAGCTTGAATCTGCTGAATGAATGGATGAATTTCAAATATATTCAACACATGTTCTATGTTCTGCAACACAGTTACAAAACACGGAATCGACTAATTATTGAACACCTCTACCCTCAGGGAAACTACATAAAAATGAAGATACCTCGTTAGCGATAATATATCCGTTTCACTGAGCTTAGTGAAACTGTCTAGAGATGAATGCGCCATGAAGAAATTCCTTGGTAACGGCGAATCTGATTTTTTAAAAAACGAAACCCCCGGGAGAATCATTAAAGTATCTTTAAACCCTCTCTTCGCAGCCTCGAAGAACGAAGGAACTTTAAGCTAAGGGAACATTTTCGCAGCACTGATTTTACCTTCATTCGCATTTGGGAACGATTTTATGTGATATTGCTTTGAGAAATGCTCGCACATGAGATGTAGTGTCATGGAATGGCTAGACAGAAGTAAATAATAACTAGCATCTCTGATAGCCTCGATCGAGCATACAAACCCAATTTACCCGAATTAGCTGACGTGATCAAGTGATAATCTGATACTTATCGGCACAGCAAAATTATCAGCTGTTTTTGCAAGTACTAATGGGTTTTCAACTACACTCGGATATGATTTTTCCTTGCAGTTTAGGAAATTCTATATTTCTTGATTATGCGCTGCAGTCATTGTTGTAGGGATGAATGTATTTATTGGTTTACCGACAGGGTCACTGATGTTCAGGATGTCTAGAAAAGAAGATTAGGCTTTTCGAATAACACCTAGTGATGAATGCTAAGCACTTAAGAACAAAACGCAAAAGTTTTCTTAGAATACTTTGAGATTGGTTTACATTGGAGAATCTTCAAGCATATTGAGATTGTATTTCTTATTGTTGATGATGTTATTTGTGTAATTTGTGTTGGGATTATTAGTTTTATTATCTCCTGGTGGAGTAGTTTTATCTTCTTTTTGATTGGTTCCTGTGATATCCATGTCGAAGCCTTAGTTTGACATCCTCAGAGAAGAGAGATCATTAATCCTAGAGCTTGGAATTAAGCAGAAATTATGTGCATATCCATTGTGGATCATTTTCAGTTATGGGTTATCTTCATTGATTCTTGCAAGATATCCTAATTTGATTCTTAATGCGCTTCTGGCTTAGTACAGCTAGAACGCACATTTCTAGACTAATTCAGTGAAAACGTGGTCGCTGTTGAGTAATCCAAGAAGTTAGATTTTTAAATATAATGAACTTTCGTATTGTTATGCAGCTTCTTTGAGGATATCTTCGAAGACTAAGCCGACGACTTCTTAGCAGGAAGCTTGGTAGTCTCGAGCATACAAAGCATAGATTTTTTTCATCGAATAAGCGTAGTAGATTCGAAGTAGCAGCGGTGCCTTGTGGAGCTTTGAGCGGAGGGTTTCGAGATAGTAAAGAGAGTTAGATTTGGAACGCCATTGATCAACGAGGAAATTAATGTAATAGAAATGAGAGGGGATCAAGGTTTATTTCTAGGCTAAGATATCTTGGAAAATACTGTCGATGTGAAGTACCAAATGGCGCTTTCGACGATCTTCTCGCTCATGCTTCTTGAGTTTCTTCTGTTAGGAAAAATATGTTAAAAATTGATAATTGATTTTTTGAATATTGTTTGAGTTCCTTACAGTTGAGCTACAGAAGCAAACTGCTTTTTAGCAATTCTCTGTGTGTTCTGTGCTGATTGACTCGAGCAATATCGAGTGAGGATTGAGGAAATAGTCCACAAAGGAAAAACGCTCAATTTATATTAGCAGATCTTAAATGTAAAACAGAGATGATCCAATCTGCCTATTTTTATGATTGTCTTGAAGCTATTTCAAGTGGCCTCTCATTGGATCAGAGAAATAGTCTTCAATATCAGATCCAATCTTGAAACTAAGTGGGAAGTAGCATAAAAGTTAAACGAAAATCGAGCTCTTTATTGAGCCAATTCTATGAAGGAGTAGAATACCTCCAGAAACACCTAAGTAAACCATCAAATTCATTCTTATTTTCCTTGCCCCTCGACTATGAAACTCTCTGTAGGCAATTTGCAATGCAATATTGAAGCAAGCAAATATGATTGCTCCTACTTCCTGTATATCCCATTTCACAATCGCTTTGTTAAAGGCCAATGCGAAAAGGAAGAATATCTTTGCCAGATGAATAAACATAAGTGGGAATCTAGCTAGAAAATCTTAATCTTCTTTGTATAAAGCATAATCGAAATCGTGTATCTCTAGGCAGCACACTAAAGAACAAAAAAAAAGAAAATTGAATTATTTTTACATATCATAATTTTAAAGGGGGTTATTGTAATTTCATAATAGAAAAAGCTTAAAGCAAATGTTTTTGTTTGTTCACTAAAACTATGAATAATCATGAAGTTCACAATTATAAAAGAGAATAATAATGAATTCACAATGGGGAGAAAAATAATTTTGTCTTGATTTGGGAGAAATAACTTTCTGTTTTATTTGTTTATTTCTTTGTGGTAAGAAATTAATCCAATACTCTCTTTTTTAAAAGGGAGCATTCAAATCTTATGTTAGTTTTAGATAATTTGAATAGTTTTAGAGGTAATTTTAAATGATCCCCTCAATTTCAAACACTAAAAATTAATAAATGCCTTTCATTTCACCTCTCGACTTAAATAAGTAATAAATATCCTCTAAAATCATCCGAGTTACTGGACTAATTTATGTTTAAATAAAACATGAGAAGGTAGCATTTAACTTATCACAAATAGAAAGCAGTTCAATGCATTCTCTTGTGTAAATCGAAGGAAATACCTTTGCATGTTTGTGGATTTCTTTTTTGATTTTCCAATGAAAAATAAAAATATACCCTGCTCCAATCTAAAAATGCAATCTAATACTTTTAAACTGCGTTTATCCTAGTTTAATCATGGAAAATGCTATGCGATTATGATCTTGTTTTAATGGATTTAAGCCCTTAGATTTTTCCTTTTGGTAAAGTGGATTTTCAAAAAGCAAAAAACGTCCAAAATAAACTCCCCTTTCTCTGGAACTGAGTAATCACTTACTTATTATAATGGTGAGGACTATGTTTGTGATTCCTACTGGATCATTCGAATAGTTTGCGATTCTTAAGCTCGCATAGATGCTTGGTAGATATACAGTATAACAGTAAAGTTTAGCAATAAAGCTAAAAAGGAGTGTAGTAAATCCATATGAAGTCTCATATCCTTCATTTGATCTGTCTCTTCTAGCATAGCTTATGAAATCCGCAATCAGCAATAGAATTAGAACTATATTCAAGGCTAGAACAACATAAACGATGTTCTTGAGTTTGTTAATATTTTTATCTCTGCTCTCTGTCAAGCTGTCCACATCTAAGTAGATCCTCCAAGAATCTGAAAAAGAATCACCTTCACTATCAGCTATTCTGTCGACTACTTAACCTGACAGCGAAATATAAATAATCGCAGCTTATTTCCATAGCAAAAGAATGATCCCTTGAAAAAGTGTGCGTCTGTGTGCATGGAGTGACACATAGAACTAGTTTGTGTAGTAATCCTTAAATGTGGTCATCTCCGAAGGGAAATTAAAGGAAGAAAATACACTAAATAGCTGATTTGATTAAGGCTTTGTAGTTTTATTAGTTTTTTGTTTGTTTCTTCTTCTCCTTGTCTGTCTATCTATCGCACTAATAAAAAAATCATCCCTTACTTGCTATTTTTATGGCCAAAGTAATTCAAAAAATATCCTATTTGATTTTGTCTTTTTAGATTCTCTAAATCATTTCCAACCATGCAAGGCATTATTCATTTTCAACCATATGATGTTGTTACTCATTTATCCTTAAAAAATTTCAGATGAAGATATTTGTCATGAAAAGGGAAATAACTGTAAGGGGGGAAGTATAGGAATTTAATTAATTTTAAAAAAGACATTTGCTTTGTTGGAGATAAATGTGCCTTCTTGGATGGAATAATTTAAATTTTCGTTATTATGTCATGTTAGTTATTGGCTCATAGCATAAAGAAATAAGGATCAAAAAATCCATGAAAATTAATTAAACTTTTTAAAATTAGCATAAAACCTACTGGGGTTTCAATCAGCTGGGTAAATAATTCAACCTCAAAAACAGCAAAATAATTTTGAGAAATTTACCACTTTCCCATCCCACATCTCCTCACTAAGTACTCATAGAACGAACTTAATTTGATCTTTTTGAAAATTTGTTATTGCATTCTTTAGATTGGTAATAAAAGTTTAAGGAAGTATGAGCATCTCATATACAAGATCAAGTAGTTTGATAACCAAGCCTTATGTTTGTGCGATTAGCTTTAGTTTATTGTGTTTCTTTCTCTTCATCAATCAATTTAAATCTTTATTATTTTTCCCTTCCAGATATCCAAAAAAAATTTAAATAATTTACCTCAATAATACAATCTGAAAATCACATAAATACCCAGGAAATCACATAACAAAGTAGTTTAATATCTACATTTCAATTTCCTGAGTGAATTTTTAAATGATGGCAGAGAGATTACGATCTAAGCTGAATATTGCAAACGTAAGGCTTGTCTGTGTTGAATTTCAGTAAATTCTTTCTTGCTTTCGATATCATAAAATCCTTCCTATCTTGATTACCATGCTTTTCAAGTGCGTTGATAATTAACCCATTTACAAGTGGACTTTTCTAAATCTACTATTGTTGTTGTGGTTGCTATTACTACTGATCTTCACTTGGTAAATTAATGAAAGATACATTATTTCTTTCAGACGAGATAGGAGAGTGACTTCTAGAGACAGACAGAACATACGACCTTCCACCTACAGGTTTATCTTCTTTGAGGTGTTTCTGTTGTTCTAATTCTAATGATTATCTTTTGTCTTTGCGTTGATTTGTAAAGACGATGCTTTGCATAATCTACGAAGAGAGATGCATGGATTAAACTGTCTGCATAATATTCATAGGTTTTTCTTTTGAAGGAACAGCAGAAGCAGCCGATGTTGTCATTGTCACATCTATGCTTTCATCTTCAATTTCGTTCAAGGACATGATTCTGTTCGTAATGAAATTATTCTATGGGATTTGTAACTTCTGTGCTGACGCATTTTAGGTCATTTTAGGGAGAATTATTTAAGGAAGCGATGATATGTTCGAGTGATTATCTTGGATGGAGTTAATTTGGCTGGAGTTTAGAACAGGTGAGGAGGGAAATCTCGTTGTGGAAGGGTTTTTGTTGAGAGGAAAACGAGAGGAAAAGATTGTTGAGCTCTAGAGTTATGGAGATGCAGGGTGATAGAGATTAATTGTAGGTTGTTCGTGTTGGATGTTGTTCTCCTGCTTGAAATTAGTTGTAGGATGAGATAAATATGGTGATAACTACTTGAAGATCCTGATCGATTATTATGAAATTGTTGGTTTTTCAAGCTGTTCTGGGGATTTTTGGATGGGCGTTAGTCTGATTGAATTGATTGAAGGGGAGTTAGGTGGCTTGCCAGCTAAAATATTTAAGATTTCAGTAGGCGAAGATTGCTTGTTTTCTGAGCTCTTTGTGCTGTATCTTCTAAGGTATGGCTTGATAGCGAGCTTTTCATTAAGAGCTGCTGCTTTGGGGGAAACATTTTTACGATTTGCATAAATACTCTAGAGTCGAGAGTATCTTTTCAAGCCTCTCTCGATAAGGATATGAAAACAATCGTATTATAGGCTTTCCTCGAAGAATGATTTCTTGATTTTAAATACTTAGCTGTTTGGATGCACGCAAACAACTGAGAAATCTCTCTTTTGTTTCACAGATGTGTTTTCTACGTGACTTTCAGACTCTTGTTCGTAACCAAAGATGTCATCTAATTTAAGAAAAAGAATATTAGAAATTAATTGGAATTTCAAGGGTAATAAGGATAAATTTTGAAATCACAAAAGATGTAAATTTGAATAAATAGTACCTTGAGTAACTTAGAGTAATTTAATGACGGGCTTGGAAGAAGGCGGCGAAGAAGGGATTTTCGGTGAAAGAAGCTAGCAATTTGTATTCAACTCTGAAGATGAGACATCTGATACTTAAAACTCGAAGCCTCCTTTGACAATATAATACAAACTACCATCGTTGATCTAGTTTTGTCGATAAACTACAGCGTCTTTCTTGTACTACTTGAATTCAAAGAATTAATTGAATTGCTTCTAACTTGCAAGGGTTTTGATTTCGCATCCGATTGAACGAAGGAATTAACAAAGAGGAGTTCGAATTTCCAGTTAATTTGCAAGGGCTTCTTTGACAGCTGCAAGAGATATACAGCAGAATTTAGAATTCTCTGTGACTAAGACTGAACATTATCTTTTCTGATCAGCCTTCGAATCGTAGAGTTATATCTCACCGATGAGGTCACCTTTATTGTACTCATAAGCGAATGAGTACTTGCAAACATGTTCGTCTTTTTAGAAATCAAAATAGTTGCTCTTGAAATGAATATCGCATCCAGATTGAATTGCCTTATCAGTGGACTTATGATGTCCCATTGATTCGATGGATTATCTCAATGTTGTCTCTTGTTTTCGAAGTGTTTCTCTAAGGAGATAGGAGATCCCAGGGGCCTATTGTTGTTAAATATTTGCTCGAAGTTCAGAATGGAGATTGTATTCGTTCTTGAGATTTTCAGGAAGCTTTTCAACGAGCTTGATTGCTGAGCCTTCAAGGAGAACGTAGAAATAATCGGCGTATTGATACTTGTGAAAGAGGAATGTATTCTTTTATACAAATCGACATTCAGCTTAATCTGCGAGCTACTCGAGAATCAAGTGTGGGTTTTCGTTCGAATAAAAGCAGTCAAAGAGGTTCAGCAATTCGACAAGACTTGATTCTGGGAGAGACGATGAAGAGGAGGAGGAGGAGGAAGAAGAAGAAGAAGAAGATGATGAAGAATGAAACCAAGATGGTTTGTTAGATGTTTTTCCTAGCAATTCCTTCAAAGATTATTAAATAATGTCTCTTCTCATTGATATTTTTTTAAGAACCGTGAAGATAATTGTTTTGATGAGTTTGAGTTATTCAAAAAATCAGATATTTTTGTATGTTTGTTAAGTTATTTTATTTCATCCTGATAATCACCTGGTTCAGCTATCATTTTTGAACCAGAAAATACCCCGTTAATCGAATATCTACAGCCTGAATATTAGATCCTTACTTCACTTAGTATTTAAGAAAAAAACATGAGAAAATTAATTAAGGTTAAAAAACTCCCCAAATCAAATCAAATCAGGCTGAAAAAAAATACCACTTTTGAATAGAAGCAAGAATTAGGGAAAACTAATTCAAGATAAGATTAAAGTAGAACACAATTAGCTTGAAGATATCACCTCCGTTTGAATATCCCCCCACTAGTAAAAAAAAGCAAGAGCTCAAGATTAAAGAATAATTTAGATTAAGTAAGTCAATTTTTTTTTAAATAAATAATCTGGTGAACATTTTAAAAAACAAAATATTTTACACAATATTTTCATGGATATTATTCTTTTTCTATTGTATTTATAGTGTTTTCAGATAGTCATTTAAACATCAGAACTCTTAAATAAATATAAAAATACAAAAAATACAATTAAGACTTTTATAATCATGGATAATCGAGAGAATTCATATTTGAATAGCACTTGAATCCGCTGTGCGTATTTTATTCGAGCATGCTGTTTGAAATATTTCTAATTCAAGCCCAGTGGGTGAATGTGAGATAATCTAGTTTTTGTTAACTAGAATGAAATCAGCCAGAAATTTAATTAATCGCATATTGAAACACTCAGATTTCGAAGAAAAGGAGTTAAAAATTAGAAAAGAAATAAAAGAGCCTTAATTAATTACCTGAGATTCTTCATTCAAGGATATATAAGGGCTTTGTTGGGCATATTTTTTTAAGAAACGTTTTTATGATATCCAACTTTTTTATGAAATGCTTCTTGGGTTTAGAGCAGATATTTGATACTAATACTAATACTTTAATAATTGATATTTCTAAGTTTTTTGGTTGATTTGGGAGATTATTCGTTAATATTGTGTAGTAAAATTTAAAAATAAATCTGTTTTTTTTTATTAATATCGGTAGTCCTTAATTTAGAATGGGGAAAAATGCAGGTAAATAATAATAACATGAAGGACTAATAATTAAATTTTTGATGATTTCTGACTCTACTTCAATGAAGAACAGATAACTTCTTCTGTTTAACAGGTGAAGAAGTTGTTCCATTTTTGGAAACTCTTGAAGAAGACTATAAACCATTCTGTGAAGGATCTGCTTTATTTACCGAAGACTGTTTCCGAATGAGATTAAGAAAACTCACTCGAGAAGAAGGTACCATCTCGCATGGCTGGAAAGTATCACGGATCAAATACGGACCAATGTTTGGTTTGGAATTGGATTATTTTTATTATATTAATGCACCAAAGGGTCGAATGATCGGGTTTCTAAGTGCTTTATTTGAAGAAGAAGAAAAAGATGATGTTCGTTCTGTTTTAAGATGGAGGCTAAATGAACTTCGAGATGATGATGATGACGATGAAGATGGCAGCTGCCGCTAAGGTAATCTTTCTGTGAGATTTGGGTTGTTGTGTGTATTATCAGGAAATGAGTTTAAAGACATGATTGAATTACTGATTTTTATCGGGAAAAACCCTAGTTATGGAGATGAAGGAAAGTAAAGAGTATGAGGAGCTTACAGGATAATCTAATTGTTGTTAAGTTATGAGAAGGCCTATGCAGTAGAGTTATGTCTGCTCATAACTTGAATATCAGCAAGTAAAGAAGACATTGATGGACGAGTTTTTAAATGATTTCCTGCAAAAAGATGATTGATAGTTTCTTTTCTTTCTTTTGCAGCTGAAGAGGATCTTTCAGAAGAAGAACGAGCAGATAAAGCAATTCCTAGACTCTTCTTTCTTTTCGGTCCTTCTAATTGTTCTTCCATATACTGCTCCTGTGCTATTCTTAGCTTTATTTTAGGTTTATCATGAGAATATCTAGTTAACAGTTCATTTCTGTTTTTTTACATAAATTTACTATTTTTGTCACTGCCATTTTCAGTTAAAACAAGCACAGAATGCATCGATTTTGGGCGTGTTTACGCTTAAAGACTTCGATTCTACTAAAAAGATGGTTTATCTGGTGACTAAGACTAATTCTATTCCTTTTATTATTCATTCTAAGACATCTACGTTCTTAACCCTTTACGTCTCTTTATGCTTATTCTTCTAAAATCAAATTGAATAAGCTATTTGATTCTTTTTAACTTCAAAGAAGCCATTTTCTACAGTGTTTCCCTCCCATAAGCATGCTCTTCACCATGAAACAACGATTTAGATATTTAAAATACAATTGTGTCATTTTAGCTACACACGACAGAGACTAATCGCTTTTCATCTGGGGAAGTAAAAATATTATCTGATTCAATTCCAAATATTACACCTGTTTGTTAAGTCAAAAAAGTAGATTTATTAGCTTGAAAAAAGCAAAAACAACAATAATTGAATAGCTTCTAACGCAGCTTTACCTGAAGTGATCTCAAGTAGAGTGATTGTCTTCTGCTTTAAAGTACTATTTTTACTTCTAAGCCTATCAATGTCATCATTAGGAGACTACGTAAATTCAGTTTTCTGCAATGCACATTACCCTTGAAAGACAACATAAATGCAACCATCGTCGGGCGTATCTTGCTGCAGAATATGAGCTCCCACTTAAAATGTCAGTTATCTACAGTGTCTGTTGAAGTAGTGCGTTTAAAAAAATAGATCTGCTGGGATATTCACATGGAATGTATTGAAAATTGAGCTTAAGAATTCACGAGAGAATATTTTAGAGGCGAGAACATAGCTCAGAGTGCTGATGGAAAGTTAAAATAACACGGATTACTAGAGACCACGGATGGAATTGCTGCGAAGTTAATCTTATTGATCGTTATTCTTGATTCCGATGCTTCCTTTTCTTCTTTTGCTAGTATCATTTGATGGTTTTTTGTCGTTCCTTGAGCTTCCTATCAGGGAGACTTCCCCTAATATATTCAGACCAGTTAGTTCCTATCCAATTAACTAACTATCTTCTTGATATACAAGGTTATTCTCTTCTATTACCTCAACTGAACCATCTAAAAGTACATAAACCGCATTGCAAATATCTCCTTACTGAAAGAGGAAGCTTCCTTAGGAGATAATTCCTATGGTAGCTTGGTCAGCAAGCCGTTCGAGGGTTTCTGTTTGATCTTCTGAGGAATCCGCTAGGAAATAGTCAAAATTACTAAGCGCTTCGACTAACTTCTTTCTCACTAATAATTTCTAACTTTTTTTATCATTTTCCTTTGGTAAGCCAAGTATTTATGATATTTCTGTTTAATCCAGTATTTGTTTCATTTTCTTAATTTTTGTTTGAAAAAATATTAGTATTTGCTATTTATGTTTGTTTGATTCTGATTTCCCCTCAAATACGTCTTTAATTCACTGGATTTAGTTATTTTTTGCTTCGATTCCTAATCAAATTTCTTTCTAATCTACTAATCATTTACATTCATTAATTAAGATTTCTCTCATCAGTTTATTTAAGGAATTAAAAATAGTACGATAGAGGTAATAAATGAATAACTACCCTTTTGAGAGTCGAAAATATTATCTTTGATATTGCTTAGAACTGCAATTACACCCTTTATAACCGTATTTATTTGGTACTGTTCTAACTCTGGTAATACCCTTCATTAGCGAAATCATAAAAATCTAGAGCAGGGAGGGAGGGAGATTCAAAAAATGAATCATTATTCAGGAATATTACAAATATTACTAAAATCTCTTTCGTAAAATAGAGTAAAAGAGTAAAATTCTTAAAAGAAATACTGAATTAAATCAGAGAATTTCTTTTCAATCAATTCTTTACAAAGTTTACAATAATATTGAGCATAGAAACAGAAAGAATAATTTTCTCTTTATTGTGGGGCTTATTTTGAGTATTTTTCCTCGGAAAAACTCATTGAAAACAGACCTTTTCACCCTTTGATTTTCATGATACTTCTATCTTATCAATCAGACTTAACAAACTCTTAACTTGGTTGGATACAATCTTATCAAGAAATTTTATGAGAATTCAAAAATTTAGATCTGAAATTCACTCTAAAACTCCTGTCCATCTTCTAAATTCTACGCGGACACTAAACTAAGCTTTCAAATATTATCTTCATTAAAGCTGATAAGCTGCTCCTGATGTTGTTGTATTAACTCCCCCTCTTGGAATCCTTCGGACTTATTTAAATAAATTAAAACGACTAAGTGATGTTTCAGCTAATTCTGGTGGAATAATTTCAGTAGTTTTCAACACTCCCTTTGATGATTTCTTCACTGGAACACTCAGCACAGACTCTAAGATATTTTAATAATTTTACTTCGAAGCTTATTATCCAAACTCTGAAAGATTATAAGTCTTATTTATGACTGAACTAACTCCTTGGCTACGCTATGTCCTCTGTGTTGCTGAAGAAGACACAACAAAAGAAGATGAAAACCACGAACTCACATTCGGAGGTAAATTGGAGAAGAAAGGAGATGATTCAATCGGGATGAGCGATCTATGAGATTGTTTAGATGGAATTATTGTTGGATTTAAAGAAACATGTCTCTTTTTTTCATATTTCTTAGATTAACCATTCTAACTTTATTCACCTTAGACTTGCTAATTCTTCAATAATTCGCTACTGTTTTGCGTGGATCCAGTGTATTACCCTTTTATCAAGTAAGCTTATTTGTTCTTGTAAGTATTTTCCTTATTTTCTTAGAAATTACTATCTTTGTTAGGGCTCAAAGTAGCATTCTAATCACGAATAAATCCTGTTTAATCCATCGAATTCACTTTATTTTCCTCATTATTCTTTAAAGCTGGTAACTTATCAAAGAATACAGCTTTCACAGTTGTTTTCCCGTTAACCTCTCCTCTTTCATTGCTCAACTGATACTATTAGCTCGTCCTTGAAGTCATACTTTCTTTGGCATTTTTTTAAGGTGACATTGAAAGATTTTGGAATTACTACACTTACGACTAGAAGCTGAGTCTTTTATGCGGCTAAATTAGCATATTCAATGTCGGTTTTTTGAGAATTGCAAGCATAGGTGAGCTCCCAACAGAAGGTTAGGTTATTTTGTCACTTTTTAGAATACTATGCGTGATTTTCGATGGGCTACTTTCGCGACTGAGTACAATTATTTTTTTACTTGTGTTTTAGCTTGGATTCTCTTCTAGATTTTTAGTATTTCTCTCCAACGATCCTTGTCCTTCCTTAACCTCCTTGAGACTCGTTTATTGTTCTCCTCCCGATACACTTGAATCCTCTTCTTCACCTTCATTTGTATCTTCTTTCTTTTTTAGTTCTCTTCCAGAACTATGCGTGGTTTATCCAAACGAATCATCTGATTTGATCTCATTGAACGTCGAAATGTTTGAATTAGGAGGCTTAAAACTCACTAAGGTTTTGAATTACTAATAAAAAAATGGTTAACTTATTAGCCTATCTGATCCTTAATCGAGAAAATTATTCATTGACGTCATTCTCCCTCCAGATTAATCCCTGCTGGATAGCTAGTGGTTATTAGATATACGATGACTGCTCTCAATAAGAATCGAAGGACTCTTCCCCTTTTGTCCTAGCTTAGAGACTCTTTCAAGTGGAATATCCTTGAACGATTTCCAACTCCATTGACTAGAAGATCGTTACTATTAACTTTGCTGTGATTGCTATTACTGCATCTGTGGTTTGTCATCATCTAGGACAGCTTAGCTAGAAATATGCATCGATTTGAATGACATTTTGGTGCTTTTTCGTTTCAGCGAACTTCTTACTATTTGATGATCCAAACCAGAAGGTTGATAAAACATTACATTTCCACTAGAAGACTTATTCATTTTCAACGCCTACCTGCTGGCAGCTTTTTGCTTCTCGTAGCAACTATGAAGGTATTTGCATTGTTAGACACCCTTCTTGGCAATTGCTAAATACCCTTCTTAGTCTGATTTGCACTGCTAAAAAAAATCTCTGCTGATTTTAACAACAATGCCTTCTTTCTCGCAGATCACACCAAAAGGTCTCTTTTGTCCTCTGATTTGACCAAATAAATTAGAAATATCCTCCGTTTCATTTCCGAAAAGATCTCCTGTTAGTTTGGTCAATATTACAATCATTCCTACAAGAAAACTGCCTAAAATAATTAAATTGCATACCTCTAGTCATTGAGAGAAGATTAAGCTATTCGTTATTGAATTCACCTTGATAACTGAATGTACCTTCTAAGATTAAGTAGTAACACCTGTCATCAAGTTAGTTTTCAGCATAGACGACCTGTTGATCCTTAAACTTCGTTGAAACAAAGGAAAGTCCATAAAGTGATGAGTCAATTGCATATTTCATGTTGATCTTCACAGCTTCGAAATAATCGAAAACAAGCAATTTATTCGCAATCTTGGTCGCTAGCAAGGACGTCACCAACGAAAGCCGTAAGCTACATAATCTGCTGTCTTTCAAAAAAATAATCGAGCTCGAACGCTTTGATGATACTGTCTCATAGCATTATATCTTCCCTATTAAACTCCCCGGTTTGAGTTTTTCAGCAGCTTTGAATTTGCATGTGTCGCTGTCTTTTGGGAAATACTTATCTCTGAGAACAGCTCCACAACTTTCTCTGATTTTTTTATCAATAACTTCGTCACTCATCTTCTTCAACTGCTTTGCGATGTTCTCCTCAGCTTCTTAAAGATCTTTTATTTTGTTCCTGTAGGCGATTCTTTCTCTTTAGTTCATAGTCTCAGTGTCTCTTCGTTCATTCTTCAACTGCATTCTAGAATCTGATAATTATTCGTTTAGTTTCATTTCTATCTCCAATTATCGAGGCTCTTTTTCAACAAGTTAAACAGCTTCCCCTTCCATTAATATGAACACATAATCGGAGAAATATCCCTTGTGGAAGAGAAATGAATCAGCAGCTTAGAAATGATAGTCTGCTCTAGTTGCAAGCTGCTCTAAGATTCGCTCTTCGTCTTCCGTTTCACTTTGAAAATATTCATATGTTCGCAGGAAATCAACTAGATCTTTCTTTCCGGGTTTGCCAAATCGATGGTTACTGTTCATTAGGCACTGCATAGCGCCTTCTAAAATACTTAGAGACATCCCGCGGGATGGATGAAGGTTAGCAGATGGAACAAGACTACGAAGGAAAGAGATGCACCTGCTCTTGTTTTGTTTTTATTTTTTGACTGGATAAAAAATTGACTGGCTCCTCTATTTATTGAATGAAATATCTTCCCTCCCTTTCTTTATATTAAGAAATAATAATCATAGAGAATTGAATCAAAAAACCCCTCGCCTATTCACAAGTAAGATCATACAATTCGTATGTTTCAGGTTCATACCTTGGTTATGTATCAGTGTGTGGGAACAAATTATGATGAAGGGTAATATTCATATCAATTAACAATATGATTAATCTTACAGATAAGGCTGATAGCACTCACACATCGAATTCTTTCTGCCGTTGGCAGGCGTAATTTCACTGGATGTTTTCTAATTTGTATGGGCAATAATCCCATCAAATCAAGATAGATCATAATAGTATTGCTATTTATTTCTATGTCTCTTCAATCAATACACTTTTAATTGTAATGGTATTTTGGTTTTGGCAATCAAATCTTAAGCTGTCAGCTTTAAATTCAATCCGCCATGAGGATACCAAAATCAATCTTCAAAACTGATATTTATTAAAGTTTCTTGTCCTAAAATATCGTATTCCCTAAGCTGCCCAGCTAATATTTGAATTTATCATTTTAGGCAAAACTGAATTCTATTTTATCAACTAAAATGCACTCAATTTGTCAGCTTCTTTTTTGTTTAAAACAACAGATTTATTTGGGGTATTTGCTTTTTCACATCTAGCCATATCTTCTCTTTATTATTTTTATCAAAGGATGATAATTAATAAGATTATTAGTTGGCAGAAATGTTGTGGGATAAGCGATGTGATCATCCAAAAAGAGAGTAGTAATTAAACTGAAAAATTCAGTTTGTTTATCAACAAAAAATACAAAACAAAAACAGTTTCTATCAAAAGCAAACTGCTCTTCAAAATTAAAAAATATAATTTCTGTTAATTTAGATTAAAATACTACTTTAAGACCCTCCATAATGACTCCTAATTATTAATATTTTACTTGTGAATTTATTAGTATTACTCTAAAGAAAGTTAAACTTTCTTTTTGAATTAGATTATTTGTAATACAAAAAATGATATTATTATTTTACTTCTCTACAAAATAAATAAATAATAATATGGAGATATAAAATTGCTATTCGTAATTTAAAAATCAATTATTTTGGTTGTTAAGTTCCTCCATTAATGTTTAAAAATAAGTATCTTCGATTATGCTAATTACTCTTATTTTCAATTAGTTAGAGTTTACAAAATACATAAGATTAATCACTAAATAGATTGAATATTTATCTTAAATCTTCAAAAACATTTTTGATTCCCCCCCCCCCCCAATACTTTAAACACATTAAGATTTCCAGCAAAAAAATAATTAAAGTTCCCTTCTAATTAAACTAAAGTGAGCCTTCAAATCGTGCAGCCTTTCTAGGGGAGAAATCAACTTATGATTATTTAAAATCAATTTATAAGACATATCTTGAAAGGCAATCATTATTATCTTTATTCTTTTTAATTTACTTTTACAATGATAAAACAGAAACTGCTTTATTGAAAGGACGTTTTATATTCAGCTATTCTATCTATAACTAGTGACTATTGTATTTCTCAACACCATACTAAATTTATTTAATAATCCTAAAGAAATAGTAATTATTTTGGAGACATTCACAAAAGATACAAAAATGGAAGTTTCAAATCTAAAGTAATAAAAATATCTTTCAAACTATCATGTAATTCTTTTGAATTTATTTTAGATGATACAGTTACATAAATTGAAAGAATCAAAATAACTTCAGAGATGAGAGCTAGAAGGAAAAAGAAGCATAACCTCGAGGATTTTACTGCGTAATCAATTAATTTATCTCAAGAAATTTTTTTTCCCCCGTTGAGCTTAAAGCAGAAATATTGTAAGCAGCTGCTTATTTCTACAAATAGAAACAATAAATAACTCGCTTTATGATGATTATCAGTTTTTCATATCATTTAAAAAATGAAGATT
>Ga0302271_10000179_pt1 | contig 57584 bp, 21 predicted proteins | sample III_Bog_N1_1_FD_198767 | JGI IMG/M metagenome (GOLD analysis project Ga0302271, IMG submission 198767) | Peat permafrost microbial communities from Stordalen Mire near Abisko, Sweden - III_Bog_N1_1 | ecosystem: Environmental > Terrestrial > Soil > Wetlands > Peat | place: Sweden: Abisko...
TTTTCCTCTCGAGCCTTTATATCGCTAGAAGGTACATTTTAAGAGCAACAGCAGTCTCATGAGCTTTTTAATCTCCAAGACTATCTATCATCTGAACAATGAAACTGAAATCTGAGATTTAAGGTGTAGTTGGGTTTTCGATTGAAACCTCAAAGAATCCCTTAGCAGCGTTCACATATTCTACCTATTGAATATGATTGAACCCTTTCAAGCTAATAAATTAATCCTCACCTTTCCAGTTGTATTTCAGGAGCTTAAAGTCTATTATGATCCCTCCTCTGATGAAATACCTATGCTCATTATCTAGAGGGCGGTCAATCAGCTACACAGCATAGAAGTCTTTCTAAATGAACTTAGGTTTATTGTTTATTTTGAGAGTGTCATGTTTTTTCGATGTTTTTGTATTTCTCTCTTGGGGTTTATTTTCCTCTGATTGCCTTGTCATCTCCTTATCTTTCTTTTACTAACTTAGTAATCATATTCATGTTCCTAAAATATCTCAACCAAATTATTAATAATAATAATAATAATATCAAAATATTTCATGTATGAGATAATTGAATTAGGTTACTAATGATGTTTACTTTTTTGAAATGAGATAGATTCTTCCTTAGCTGCTGTTCTAGTCATTAAATTTGTTAAATTAGCTTTTCTCATTGGAGAAAGAAAAAAATCATAATTTAATATCCACAAGATTCAAAGCTTATGAATGTGTGTTTGTTCATCTCTTTCTCTCAGTTTCAATGAAATTAAGAAATATTAATAAAAAACAAAATTGTCTCTCATTCCTCTTCAATCACAAAAATAATTAATTCTAAGTTAATTTGATTATTCGAAACCAAAAAACAATCATTCTATTTGATTCTTCCTTCTTAGTATTGCTGAAGCAAATTATTTTATGATATGATATGAAGGTCGTTTTAAACGATCATTCTTGATAATGGAAATCGAATATGTATTTTTTTTTAAAAGGGGTATTATTAATTCAAATTTTGTTTTTAAAACACTAGAAAATACTACAAGATTAAAAAAATGTTTTATGTGGGGTGGGAGGGAATAGCAAGCTTATTTTCAAATGTGAATATGATGTATTCATTTTTGTAAATTATTAAATAATTGGCAAGGCTGTGGACAAAAAATTAAAAAAATGTTGATATAATTGCCCTTAGAATTCTTAAAAAAATACATGAATTAATGATAGCTTCATTTTTCATTTAATTAATTTAGTCTTTGTAGGAATTTTATAATTAGTAGTAATTCAGATGTGCAAGGATATCTCATGGACTGGAAATTGAAGGAGAAGTTAGTGATTGAGAGGATGTCTTCATATTGGAACTATTAATTGAAGTATTAATAGGCTATGTTGTAGGTGTCTATGATGGTTTTGAGGGATAAAACTTTTCTATGAAATATTCGCTTTGCGCTTAGTATCTAAAGTCTTACAGGAGAGACTTTCCAGGGCCCATAAAACAGTTTAGTTTCTGCAGAAAGAGCTAATTCATGAGATGTTGCTGTTGGATGGCATCTAATTTTGCTACGATAAGGAAGTCATTCATGCGATCTAGATAGTTACTCAATCGATATCTTTCGAAAGTAAACTCCAAGTCAAAAATATAATTGTTCAGAGTGATATGTCGAAGTTGCCTTTTCACTGTCACACACTCAGGCTCGAGTGAGCCAGGATTTGATAAGTAAGTGTTGAGTTCGTGAGCCTTGATTTCAAGAAATGAATCAATGCATGGATCCACAAATAAGACTCCATTCTCTAAGAGCACTCTAATTAGTTCTGCCTGGTCAACTTATCCGAGTACTATTCGTAAAGCTGCTTCACTAACTCCATAATTAGACAAGGCGTAATGATTTTCAGTCGCTTTGATCACAAAATAAAATTAAGCAGTCTTTCTGACGTTTTCCCTCTACATTATTTCAGCTACCTTCTGCCTACTCTTTTCGAAATTCCAATCATTCAATTCTTATTTACCAAGCTAAAGTACTGGATCATTCTATGTGAGCCCTAATAGACTTTGAGCATCTTATTGCCCTTTAATATAATAATTTTTATCTTGTTGATTTTTCCTCTTGAGATCTTAAATCGCTAGAAGGTACTTTTTAAGAGCAACAGCAGTTCCATGAGCTTTTTAATCTCCAAGACTATCTAGCATCTGAACAATGAAACTGAAATCTGAGATTTAAGGTACAGTGCTTTCTATTTAAACCTCAAAGAACCCGTTAGCGTTGGCAAATTATACTGATTGGATATGATTAAACCCTTTCAAGTTAAAAAATTAATCTTCACCTTTCCAGTTGTATTTCAGGAGCTTAAAGTCTATCATGATCCCTCCGCTGATGAAGTACTTATGCTCATTAGCTAGAGGGCTGCTAACCAGCGACACTGTATAGAAATCTTTCTAAATGAACTTAGGTTTTTTGTTTCTTTTGCGAGTTTCATGTTTTTTCTAAGCTTTTGTATTTCCTTCGAGGGGTTTATTATCCTCTGATTGCCTTGTCATCTCCTTACCTTTCTTTTACTAACTTAGTAATCAAAAATGTATGTTCCTAAATAATCTCAACCAAATTGTTAATAGCGATATCAAAATCCTTCGTGCATAAGCTAATTGAATTAGATTACTAATATTGTTTTCGTTTCTGAAATGAGAAATATTCTTCCTTAGCTGCTGTTTCTAGTTATTAAATTTGTTAAATTATCTTTTGGATCATTGAAGAAAAAACAAATCATAATTGAATATCCACAAGATTCAAAACTGATGAATGTGTGTTTGTTCTTCCCTTTCTCTCAATCCCAATAAAAGTATGAAATTTAAATAAAAAAACATAATTGTCTCTCCTTTCTCATTCAATTCACAAAAATAATTCATTCTAAGTTAATTTCATTTTCGAAACCAAAAATAATTCATTCTAAATTGATTCGTCCCTCTTAATATTGCTGAAATATAGATAAGGAACAATCCTCTGAAGTAAATTCTAACATTTGAATTTTCTAAGAAACTATTTTTAGCATTTTTATTAATGACCTCAAGACTAAATGTACTACAATACTACCCCCTACATTTTATAAATGATTTCTTTTTTTTTTTCTTTTTCTAAATTATAAATTAGTGATAAATTTTTGATTTTACAAATGTTTATTTGTTGAGAATTGTTCTACAGGTGGTCATCTTTAAGAAAAATGGAGCTAATAATTATCTTTCATTAAAAATAAATATTCATTCAAGAATGGTTAATCTTAAGCATACCCAGCATCAGGATTTATGATTATCAAAAGTTATTCCAATTAATTATTAGGTTCATTAGTAGTGAAACCCCACGGCATTCATGTCAAAATCAAAAAAATAGCTCCTCAAATTGTTCCTTAAAATTATTCTTCAAATCAATTTGATTTCCACTAATCTTTTAGATTTTCTTTAGATCTTTCTCTTTGATTTTTAAGCTGCTTTCATTTTAAGCTCTAATATTTTCAGATAATTAAGCTTCATGATGCTATTTATTAGAGTCTCAACAGCAATAAGATCAATTTTATTTTAACTTAAATCTATATAAAGATTAGATAAATTTGCCAGTTTAAGAATGGCTTATGAAATTGAAATTACACCTGCATTTTCTATTTTATTGTTGCTTAGAATTAACTAGAAATGCTTGAGATTATGAAGTTTTGAAATAGAAATAGATAGCATCTCTATTTCAGAATCACCTATAAAACAACTTATCATAGAAAGAGAAAGACTACCTAGATTTAGCACTTTTTCAATACAACCAGCCAACAATTAGACTCCAAGCTTCTCAATTGGATTTTAATTTAATCTAATGGTTAGATATATCAAGCTAGTAAGAGTTTAAAGACCATTGGAAATATGTTCTATTCCTTTATGTCCAATACTGTTTTCATTCAACGAAAGTTCAAGCCTTGATAGAGATACAAGAAATTTTAAGCCATTCGAAATATTGTAGGCTCCTGTATCTCCAATTTTGTTACCATCCAGGTTCAAAACTAATTTAGAAATAGTTACTAACTTAGATAGACACACTTCAAGATGTGTTAAAGCATGAGAATCGATTGAAGTTTTTGCAAGACTTAATTCTAAGATTGAAAGGAATTACAAAGTCTACAAGGCTTTAAAAATGTCTTCTAAACCATCAGAAATTCTGTAATTTCTATCGAAATTGAGATAGATTTATTTAATATTGATTAAGTCTGAAAAATCAAATGTAATATGCTATTATTATCTTCCTTAGTAGTTTATTTAACAGGAGGCTAGCGAAAGATTCAAGTATTGAAGTTGAGAGAGTTTCGATATGGCTTGAAATATACTTTCCATTTCCTCATGTTAGATCAAATTGTCATCCAACAATAATTCAAGGCAATTCAGTTAGTTTAATCTCGAAATGCAAGAACCTAGGTGAAAAAATTAAGAGCTAGAAGCCTTATTTCTTCTAAGTCCTAAAATCAAGGAAGAAAGCTTAGTCATTTTAGATATTGCAGATAAGAGAGATTGTAATTCCACTGCGTAGATATTTTTATTTTCTAAAAATAGCTCAAGGCTAAGAAGATTAGGTAACTTTTCTAATCCAAAAGATACATCTTTTTCTGTTAAACATTCAACTGAACCCGCGCTTAGATTCAACGAAAGATGATTGAGCTAATGGAGATGAGAAATTTCCTTGGATATTGCAACTACTTCGTTTTTATATATTTTAGTGCATGAAATATCAACTGAGAGATGCCTTACATGCGTAAGTGAAGAGATAACTGGCCAAAAATATTCTCCTCGATATTCTTGGAAATAAGGAATTGATATGTTGATAGTAACATCCCTAGTATTCTTGAGATTCTAGAAAATGAATATCATCTTTTCTCGCTCAGATGGTCCAATCTCAGAAGTGGTAATATTCAAAAGAATACTCGGTAGCTTGAGGAAATATTAAATATTCTAAGCAAGAAATTATTTTTCTCTCATTTATCTAATAGGGCATAAATAATGTGATGTCTGTCTCATATTCAGACTAACTTTTTAGATTAATGTAATAATATTAAAGTTGATAAACTTTTTCTCTTTAGATTTCCGAATCTACAACACTTTTTAATTACATTAAACAAAAAACATCTAATTAAAAGTCCTGTCACTATTGTAGTTCTTATTAATATTGATAAGAAAAGAGTGTTAGGTTAAATAACAAAAGAATTGTTTTTTCTAGATGAAAAAAATAATTAATGAGAGTATTAAATGGGACAAAAAAAGTTAATAATGGTTTTTGATTATTTGGGTTAATTGAAATACAGGTGTTATGTGTTTGCCTTTATGAATGAATGAATTTGAATCAGCATCCCACATTGATTTAATTAATAGTTTCATTGTATTAGTTGTATTTTTTGAGTAGTAATTCAGATGCTCAAGGTAATCTCATAGACTGGAAGTTGAGGGAGAAGATAATGTTTGAGAGGATCCCTTCGTAGTAGAACTAGTGATTGCTGAGTTCGTTGGCTTTGTTGTAGGAATCTATGATGGTTTTGAGGGATAAAATTTCTCTGCGAAATATTCGCTTTGCGCTTAGTATCTAAAGTCTTACAGGAGGGATTTTGTAGGAACCATAAAGCAGTTAAGTTTCTGCAGGAAAAGCTGATTCATGAGAAGTTACTGCTGGATGGCATCTAATTTTGCCACGATAAGGAAGTCATTCATGCGGTTTTTATAATTACTCAGTCTATAGCTTTCGTAAGTGAATTCCAAGTCAAAGACATAATTGTTTAGTGTGATATGTCGAATTTGTCTTTTCACTGAGATAAATTCAGGTTAGAGAACCCTAGGGTTCTATAAGAAACTGTTGATTTATCTAGCTTTATTATCAAGAAACAAATCAATGCATGGATTAACAAATAAAACTCCATTTTCTAAGAGCAATCGAGTTATTTCTGACTGATCAACTTACCCTAGTACCATTCTAATAGCTGTTTCACTAATCCCAAAATGAGAAAATGCAGAATTTTCTTCAGTTGCTTTGACTACAAAATAAAACTAAGCATTTTTTCTGATGTTTTCCCTAGACATTATTTCTTCTACCTTCAGCATACTCTTTTCGAAACTCCAATCATTAAGTTATTACTCGCAAAGCTGAAGCGCTGGGTTATTTAATTCGAGTTCTAATTCGCCTTGAGTTCCCTATTACCCAATAATCGAATTATGATTATCTTGTCTGTTTTTCTTCTCGAGCATTTAAAGAGCGAGAAGGTAATTTTTCAGAGCAATGGCAGTCCCATGAGCTTTTTAATCTCCAAGACTATCCAGCATTTAAATAATGAAGCTAAAATCTGAAATTTAGGGAGCAGCATTTTCTATTGAAACCTCAAAAAATCCCTTAGCTGAGGAAAACTCAACTGATTGAAAGCGATGGAACCCTTTCAAGTTAAAAAATTTATCCTTTCCTTTCCAGTTATTGTTTAGCAGTTCAAAGTCTATCAGGACCCCTCCGCTGAGGAAGTACTTATGCTCATTATCTAGAGGATGGCAAACCACCTACACAGTTTTAAAGTCTTTCTGAACTAACATAAGTTTCTTTTTTCTTTTGCGAGTTTCATGTTTTTTCGATGATTTTGTATTTTCATCTAGGGGTTTATTATCCTCTAATTGCTTTGTCATCTCCTTACCTTTCTTTTACTAATTTAGTAATCAAAAATGCATGTTTCTGTTCAAAATTAATTTATCTCAATTTTTTCAGCCAATCGACTCTTTGTGCAAGAGTAGATTAATAAAGTTTACTAATCTAGTTTACTTTTTAGCATATGGAATAATTTCTTCCTTGAATGCTACGTTTAAGCATTTAATGTTTAAAATGAACTTATCTCGTCGAAGGGGTAGCAGGAGAAAAAAAGATAATTTGACATCCACAAAACTCAAAACAAATCAGTATTTTCAATTGAATTTATTTCATTTTGCTGGGCAGCAATTCTAAAGTTCTTTTTAAAAGACTTCCTTTCTCCTTATTAATTAAAAAGCCTCTAAAAATCACAAATGTATTAATATGAGATAAATCACCTTACATATTTTGCTGCTTTAGGAGATTAGCTTTATTTCACTTCAGAAAAAAGAATACTTAACTATTCTGCATTCTTTCAATAACTTTTATAAATATCATTTTTCATATCACCCCAATTAAATGTAAGAATCTTTCTGTTTACACTTTTCATATCATTCTTTTTTAGATTTGCGAAGTAGCTCATTTGATTTCTTTCAAAGAACATTATTATTTCCAAAAATAAAGGTTATCTTTTTTTTTTAAATAGATAAAAAATATATCTAATCATTCATTTTTCTTATGATAAATTATTTTTAGGAAAGTTTATATTTTCTCAACATCTTATGATATCCTTATTCGTTTATCAATTGCTTTTAGTATTACTTTGTACTCGTTATTTAGTTTACTGAAGGCAATTATATCAGCTCTCATCCAAAACATATGAGAAAAGACAAAAAATTAATAATTAGATTAATTATCCCCTCCCTTCATCACTTCCCCTATTTTTATTTTTTTTGAAAAATAATTCATAAAAAGAATCAGAAAAGCAAAAAATACATCTAAGAAACTAAGCTTGATAGTAAATACCAACTCATATTATCTTGTTTGAATAAAAAGATCCTAATCGATTAATTCTTTTCATCAATTCATGTGATAACATTTAGAAAAAAAGATCCGAATTTGTTAGTTGAGTTGCAAAAATAAATTATCAATAGATTACTAATACTTATGGCATGAGGTATCTTTTCTAAAAAATCTTGAATTCTAGATTGTTCACACACTAAAGAGAAATAAACAGAATTTAGAGAGGAAGATTCCCTTGGCCAAACTAGAATACGCTTTTCTTCTGAAAGGATTCTGATTCAAGAAATTGAAGATTCATTAATTAAGATATTCCAAAGGCAAGCTGCTAAACTCTTATATCAGAAACTTAATTTGATGAAAGATTAATGCTAAAAAAAATTATATTTGATAGGGAAGATATCTTTAAGCAATAATTTAAACACCTTCGTCAATGATATTATTATCGAAGAATGCAAAGAAAGTTTTCCAGATTGATGAGCTTGGATATTGTTTATGAAAGATGCCTGCATCTTTTTGTAATAATTGAAGTAAATTTCTGATGTTATCAAATAATACTCCTTTTTTGCGCATTTTTTGAAATACAAAAGATAATTGATTAAGAAGAGAAGAAATTAAAAAAACAAATATTTCTAGAAAAAATACTGACATATTAAAGCAATTGTTAAATGATAGAGGAAGAATCATCAGATGCTCAAGCAAAAAGTTAACTCTCAAGCTCTTTAGATATCAGGAAAGTATCTTAACTTTCATTCTTTTAGCATCCAGATCCGCTCAGTATCAGCAATATTAATTTCAACTTCAACGACAAGGAAATCTAAGAACATGAAATTCAATTGCTTGTCAACATTCTTTCTAAGTTCACAAACGCCTTGAACCTTTCTTTGGGTCTTCAAAGTAATAAAATCACTAGCGCTTGTGCGTAAGCTCTTTCTGATTGCATAACTAAACTTACTTCCATTTCTTCATTCTATTTAAATCTTTCCTCTCGTTAAATCAATCAACTAAACTTGGAGCCAATATTAAATGGTATTTATTCTCTTAGCCACCTCTCAAGTTTATCTTTGGTTCTTGAAAAATCGCACTTAATGAGTATCGAAGAACAAAGTCTTTACAAGACTGTCTTGCAGTTTCGCTACTTGATACATCTAGATCTTGATTTAATTTCAAGCAATATATCTCCTGAAGGAATCAAACAAATCTCATTCGCTATCTCTAAGCTTTTCAATCTTCAGAGCCTGAGCTTGCATCTCAGTCTAAATAAAATGGGTAGTCATTTAATTCAATATCTTTCAACATCGCTTTCATAGCTCCTTAAGCTTCAAAAGCTCAATTTAGGATTGATTTAGTAATCTCGAGAATTCTTAAACATTGAAAAACTTTTTTAAGGCATCTTAAAGCTCAAAAATCTTAACAATCTTACATTAGATCTTTTGAGCGAGGATATTAAAGCTTCCGATTCAAAATCACTGTTAACAACACTTTAGAGTCTTGAAAAACTTACAACTCTGCGTCTTTTCTTTAGAGAGGATAAGAATAACTATGAACTAATAAAGATACTTAAAGATGGGATATTTAATATTTCAAATTTAATTACTTGCTCTTTTTCTATTGAGAAGACTGGAATATAATATGAAGATATTGCATACTACAATAAGTATGTTTAAAATGAGAAAAAAGGATTTTACCTTTATTTAGATGAATAATAATTAAATGACTCTGAAGCTGAGGTTATCTCATAAGGAATAAATAAACTCAACAATGTAATTGACTTAGATTTATAGCTTTCTGAAAACTAAATCACAGCAACTGGAGCATCGAATCTCTTTCTTGCTATTTCTCACCTCAGTAGCCTCTAAAGTCTTAAACTTGGATTGGGATAAAATAGAATTGACAATTCTGGATTTTAAAGTCTTTCCTTAGGACTCTCTAGACTTTTATAGCTTAAACTTCTGTAGATTAATCTTTCTGATAGCGACATAAATGAAACTGGCTCATAGCATATCTCAAAAGGCATAGCCCATCTGAAAAGCCTTACAACTCTATCTCTCGTCCTTTCATCATGTAACATAAATATTCTAGGAGCAATTCATATTGCTATTGGAATTTCTCATCTGCCCTTACTTGAGACTCTCTTTTTAGGCCTTTCATATAATTCCATTTAGGATGAAGGGATTCAAAATATTGCAGGAAGTCTTTCGAGGTTATATTAACTCAAATATTTGAGAATTTCCTTAAGAGATTGCCAAATCACAAAGATTGGAACCAAACAATTCTTTTAGATTTAATAGAATACCAATCTATTAGTGCTGACATTTGTGGGTGGAGGATAACCAGAGCTTAGATTGGCTAATAATTTTGCAATAAAATATCTCAAAAGGAGTGTCATGCTTAAATTTGCATATTGATTAACAGTAAGTTGTGTTTAAGATATTGCATCCATCTATGCTCGTCAGAAAATAGATATTTTATGTTTTCGAACATATCTTTCTTAATTAAAAATGCACAAATTAAAAATAAATAAACAAATAAATTAAAAATTAAATTTGATCTCAAATGAATTCAATTTAATTGTGAGGGCATTTGATGAAGCAATTAGTGATATTATCATCAAATTTACCAGATTCGAAGAGTATTTTTAGTTTAATATCTGAAAAATTAATTTGGGGTAATTTTTGAAATGCTAACAAATAATTGAATAGGAAGATAACCACCACATTTGAAGAAATAAAATAACAAATAGTTTTAAGAAGAACACTTTCTTTTTCTAAAAGACTGTTGAAATGATAGAGGAAGAACAATCAGACACTAAACTCTCAAGCACTTTATCTATTTGGAATGAATCTTAGCTTTCTTCCTTCTATCATCCCGATCAGCTCAGCGTCAGCCATATTAATTTTTACTTCAACAACATGTTAATTGAAGATCATTCTATTCAAATGCTTGATACTTTCCTTTCGAAATTCAAGAATGTCTCGAATCTTTCTTTGCACCTTCAAAATAATGAAATCACGAGTATTGGGGCTTAAACCTTATCTGATTGCATAGCTAAACCTACTTCAATATCTTCCCTCTATTTAAATCTTTCCGTTGGCAAAAAACACCTAACCATCAAGTAATAAATCTTGGAGCCAATATTGAATTGTATTTATTCTCTCAGTCACCTTTCAAGTTTATCTTTAATTCTTGAATAAACAAATTTAGCAATTACAGAAGAACAAAGTCTTTACAAGACAGTCTTGCAACTTTCAAATTTGAAATATTTAGATCTTGATTTAATTTCAAGCAATATGTCTACTGAAGGAATCTAACAAATCTCATTCGCTATCTCAAAGCTCATCAATCTCCAAAGCCTGAGCTTGCATCTCAGCCTATCCAAATTGAGCAATCAAGAGATCTAAAGGCTTTCTGTATCAATTTAGTAGCTCCTTAAGCTAGAAAAGCTCAATCTAGGATTAATTCAAAAAGCTGGAGAATTCTAAAGTTTTGAAAGTTTATTTGTAGCTATCTCAAAGCTCACAGATCTTAATAGCTTAACATTAGATCTCTTAAGTGAGAATATTAAAGCTGCAGATTCGGATTTACTGTTAACTACAATATAAACTCTTGAAAAACTTACAACTCTTGGTCTTACCTTTCGAAATGACTAGCATAACAACGAACTAATGAAGATACTCAAAGATGGGATATTTAACTGTCCAAAAATAACTTCTTGCTCTTTTTCTATTTATCAATATGGAGTAGATCATGAAGATAATGCATACTACAATTAATAAGTATAAAATGAGAAAAAAGGGTTTTATTTAAATATGGATGAATATGTATTAAAAGACTCAGAAGCTGAGGTTATCTCATAAGGAATAAATAAACAAATCAATATGACTGGCTTAGTTTTATTGTTTTCTAATAATAAAATCACCCCAACTGGAGCATCGAATCTCTTTCTTGCTATTTCTCATCTTAGTTTTCTCTAGAGTCTTACACTTGGAATAGGATAAAATAGGATTAATAATTATGCACTCGAAAGTCTTTCCTTAGGACTCTCTAAGCTTCTTTCACTTACTGTACTTTCCATTAATCTTTCCAATATTAAACTATTCGAAATTGGCTCATAGCATATTTCAAAAGGCATAGCTCATCTGAAAAACCTTACAAATCTGTATTTGATCCTTTCAGCATGTAAAATAACTAATCTAGGAGCAATTCATATTGGCACTGGAATTTCTTAATTATGTTCACTTGAGACCCTTTTTTTAGGTCTTTCATAAAATTCCATTTAGGATGAAGGGATTCAAAATATTGCAGAAAGTCTATCGAAGTTACCTTAACTCAAATATTTGAGAATTGTCTTGAGAAATAATAACATCACAAATATTGGAACCAAACAATTCTTTTAAATTTTATAGAATACCAATGTTTTGCAGTTAAGTTTTGTGGGTGGGGAATTACCATAGCGAAGATTGACTCGGACTTTTGCAATGAAATATCTCAAAAGAACTGTCCTCCTTAAGTTATCAAATTGATTAATAATGGAATTATGTTTTAGAATATGAATTAATATTAAACATGCAAAAATAAAAAATCAATATTCTTTTGTTAAATAATAATCTTTCGATATTAAATTTGTTATTGTTGCTGATTAAATATGTTCGTAAATGAATTTAATTTAAATTATTAGGGTACGTGATGAAACAATTTGTGATACGATCATCAAATTGACAAGAATTGACAAAAAAAAATTAATTATTCAAAATCTTATATTTCTCAATTTGGCGGGTCATTTTTGCAATTAATTGCTGAATATATTTGGTTAGGAAGATAACTACTTGAAGAAATAAATAAAACAACAATATTTTAAGAAAATCCCTACTTTGTTCTAAAAGGCTGTTGAAATGATAGAGGAAGAACAATCAGTTGCTAGTTTCTCGAGCACTTTATCTATCCGGAGAGAATCTTAACTTTCTTTCTTCTATCATCCCAATCCGCTCAGTGTCAGCAAAATTAATTGCTATTTCAACTATTTGGAAATATAAGATTATTCTATTCAAATGCTTGATAGTTTCCTTTCGAATTTCAAGAATGTCTCGAATCTTTCTTTGCACCTTCAAAATAATGGTATCACGAGTATTGGTGCTTAAACCTTATCTGATTGCATAGCTAAACTTACTTCCATTTCTTCCCTCTATTTAAATCTCTCTGTTGGCAAATTATTCAAAACAATCAAGTAATAAGTTTTAGAGCCAATATTTAATGGTATTTATTCTCTCAGCCACCTCTCAAGTTTATCTTTAATTCTTGAATAAACAAACTTAACGAGTATCGAAGAAGAAAGTCTTTTTAAGACAGTCTTGCAGCTTCAAAACTTGAAATATCTAGACCTTGATTTTATTTCAAGCAATATGTCTACTGAAGGAATCTAACAAATCTCATTAGCTATCTCAAAGCTCATCAATCTCCAAAGCCTGAGCTTGCATTTCAGCCTATTCAAATTGAGCAATCAAGAGATCTAAGGGCTTTCAGTATCAATTTAGTAGCTCCTTAAGCTATAAAAGCTCAATCTAGGATTAATTCAAAAAGCTGGAGAATTCTACAATTTTGAAAGTTTATTTTTAGCAATCTCAAAGCTCTCAGATCTTAATAGCCTAACATTAGATTTATTAAGTGAGAACATTAAAGCTGCAGATTCAGAACTACTGTTAACTTCAATTTAGAGTCTTGAAAAACTTACAACTCTGCGTTTTATCTTTCGAAATGATTCGCATAACAATGAACTCATGAAGATACTCAAAGATGGGATATTTAACTCTCCAAAACTAACTTCTTGCTCTTTTTCTATTTGTTAATATGGAGTAGAACATGAAGATAATGAATACTACAATTAATAAGTATAAAATGAGAAAAAAGGGTTTTATTTAAATATGGATGAATATGAATTAAAAGACTCCGAAGCTGAGATTATTTCATAAGGAATAAATAAACTCATCAATCTAACTGACTTAGATTTATAGCTTTCTAATAATAAAATCACCTCAGCTGGAGCATCGAATCTCTTTCTTGCTATTTCTTATCTCAGTAGCCTCTAAAGTCTTAAACTTGGAATGGGAGAAAATCGGATTAGCGATTCTGGATTTGAAAGTCTTTCCTTAGGACTCTCTAGGCTTCTTTAACTTAAGATGCTATCCATTAATCTTTCAAAAATTGCGCTAGGCGAAACTGGTTCATAGCATATTTCAAAAGGCATATCTCATATGAAAAACCTTACAAATCTGTCTCTTGTCCTTTCAGTATGCAAGATAAATAAGATTGCAGCAAAAGATATTGGCATTGGAATTTCCTAGCTGCCTTTACTTGAGACACTCTTTTTAGGTCTTTCAAATAATTCCATTTAGGATGAAGGGATTCAAAATATTGCAGAAAGTCTAATCTAGTTATCTTAACTCACATATTTGAAAATTGTCTTGAGAATTAGTAGCATCACAAATAGTGGAATCAAATCATTCTTTTAGATTTTATAGAATACCAAGCTTTTAAAGTTGTCTTTTGCGGGTGGAGAATTAGATCGTAGATTGATTAAGACTTTTGCTTTTAGATATCTCTAAAGAAATGTCCTCCTTAAGTTATCATGCTGATTAATATTAGAATTGAATTTATGTTATTAAAGATTTGCAAGCCGATTTGGATCTAGTTTGCAAAAAAATTATTATATGAATTAATAATAAATCTGCAGAAATGAAAAATAATTATTCAGTAACTGGTTTGTTTTTTTGTAACAGGAATACATTTTTATTTTATTCTTTTGTTAAATACATTGTTTAGATATTAATAAGTGGACTTAGGAAAATATAAGGATGAAACTTCATTTTTCGATAAAAACATATCTTTTTATGTTATCTTTCCCTATTTTCTGCACTTAATTTTAAGAGAGAATTTAAACTGGCATAAGTTAGATGTTGGATTTAGAATTTTCTCTCTCCTTTATAAAAAAACTAACAAAATTTTCATTTCTTTTCTAAAAAATAAATAAACAACACTCCAAACAAAGAGATAGTTTAAACTGCTAAGGATGTAGAGAATAATTAAGTTCAATTATTTCTTTATGATTATTATTGAAAGAAATACAATTTCATCTCAATTTAGTATCCTTTTTTATGGAAGATCTTTTTGAAATTACTTACAATAAATGTCTATTAAGACTTGCAGTAAACGTAAATACAATTATCTTTTCCTTCATTAAAAAGCAATAAGCCTTGGTGCTTTTCTTTTAATAATCTTACTAATTTAGAATAGATTTTAGCCATGGATACTTATTGAATTGAGGCTTAGGAGATTTTACAGTTGTAACCTCTTTATCCCTTCTAGGTCGAAGGCATACTCCCTAAAATGAAGTGATAGAGATTGAATGTTAAGAAGCTTAGAAATTGCAGTGAAAATGAATTCACAGTGACTTCTACTCACCTAGAATAAATCCAGACTCATATTAAGGGAGATTAAATTGATCAACTCTGAAATACCAACGAAAATATAATCTATTTCTGTGTCACTCGGCTTACTTTCCCAGAAATCAATTTCTAGTACTGTAAGATTGCTAAGCTTTGAGATTGAAGAGGATAAATTCTTTGCTCCTTCTACTCCCATGCGATTTCGAATGAAATCCAGCTTCAAACTTTGCAACCGCTGAAGAGAAGAGACACTCTAAAATAATTCTGCAACTCCAGAAAAACCAATTTTATTAAAATCCAGAAATAATGAAAATCTCCTCAAATTGATCATCTTAGATATCTCCAGAGAGATCGCTTTAGCTCCTGCATTACCGAATTAATTATCCCTTACGTTTAGTTCCAGATTGGACAACTTTGGTACATTTGATAGACCCTCGATAAGCTACTCATATCCTGTTTCTGAGATACTCACTCTCATAAAATTAAGATCAAGAGATCTAAGATCTGAGAGTTTTGATATCTCAAATGAAATAAGTTATGCTCCTCGATAACATATTTAATTTCCTGCTAGATTAAGACAAAGAGTCTAAAGTAGAATTAAGTTTGAAAGACATTCTGATAGTTACCTTGCTTCAGCAACTCCAAAGTTATTGCCCTAAAGTATCAGTGTTAACTAAGTCAGCTTCACAAGAGTTAACAATCCCTTAGAAAAATAACTTACACCTTATTTTTTTAAGGCATTTCTACTGAGTTCCAGTGTTAAGCTGTGAAGACATTTTAAGTTGGAAATACCAGTGGATAAATAGTTAAACCCTTCATCTCCAATATTGTTCAATTTTAGATTAAGATCGAGACACTCCAGTTATGTTAGTTTAGAAATACTTGAAGATAAATATTCCACGCCTGCATTTCCTATCGAATTCTGAAAGAGATTCAAGGATAGCCGCTTCAGAAAAGAACAATTCCCAATTGATAAAGAGATATTCTACAATCCTAGCTTTTGAATGTGATTTCCCTCAAAACCAATTAAGAGATATTCAAGACTACTTGATAATTTGAAAATACTTTAAGCTAATGAATAAACTCCTGATCCATCTTTATCTTCAAATTTAATATTGAGAGTGAGACTGCTAATACTAGTAAGTTTCTCAATACCACTTGAAAGATTCTTTAATCCATCAGAATCTAATAATTGTTCTTAAGTATTCAATGAAAAACTATTTAGATTAACAAGCTGCCTAATGCGCATTGAGATATTTATAATATTTAGATTATCACCATCAATGGAAAGGTTTATGGTGAGATTGCTAAGATCAGTAAGCAAACTAATATCGATTTGCAGAAATCTTGTAGCATTGATAATTCTAGAAATTGTAGTTTTCTTCAATATTTTGAGAAGATCTTGTTCATTTTACTTATTTGCTTCTTCTGTGTTTTCCATAGATCAAAGAAAACAAACAAGCTTTTGAGAGCCTCTTCTTTTCTAACCAAAATATCTTAATTTTTCTAATTAAAAACTCATTAATTTACTCTCTGATTCAGTTTATTTTTTAAAATCCCAAAATATTGATCTAAGGAAATTTTCTAAAGCTTTTTAAAAAGGTTAATATTTTGTAATATTCAAGGTGAGTTAATACATCAATAGGATTAACATAGTGACAGAATATCACTGGATAACACAATAACAAAACAAAATCATGTTTAATTCAAAAAAACCAATTGAAATTAGGATTTTAGAAGAAAAAAATGCAAACTTTTTTATTTTAAAGTCAAAATTCTTAAGTTTACTAATTTAAACTCTTAGGTTTTAAATACAAATATCAGACATAAAAAGATCTATTTCATTATCTTATTAGTTTATTAAAAAAACCTCCTTTTGTCTGTCTGAGCTATTCAACATGCCCGCATTCAACAATTTATCCCTTTTCCATAACAACAACTCTGTCAAACAAGTCAATATTTTCCAAGCGATGTGTGATCACTAATAATGTCTTATTTTGTGAAAATTTAAAAATTTCCTCGTGCAAGAATGCATCTGTCTTCGGATCCATATTCGAAGAAACTTCATCCAAACATAGTATCTCAGTGTCTCGTAATATCACACGCAAGAAATTCACCAGCTACTTCTCTCCATTCGACAAGTTCTTTCCACCATTTTCTATCATGAAGTCAAGATCTACTCCAGGTTAGAGCATCTCCAGAGCAATAGAAGTTGTATCTAAATTATCGTCAAGCTACTAAGATTCATTAGCATCTCTTTATTGAATGAAATTTTGTCTAAACGATAACCCTGTTTGATTGATTTTTTCCTAGACAATCTACTTTGAGAGTGACTAATCAGGAGTTAGATTTTAATAAAGTGAATCATTAAATAGAAATCCAAACTAAGGGATAATCGACATCTATTCACGTAGTTGCCTCAGAGAATAGCACGCTATGCTTTTTCCATGGATAAATATGTTTCCGAATTGAATTGGATACATCCCGAATAAAGCGTTGAGTATGGAAGTCTTTCCAGAACCAGTTCGTCCACAAATAGCTATTTTCTCTCCCTTCTTGATCTGGAGGCTTACATTTTTCAGAGCGAATTACACTTTCTGTGATTCCTGAGTGAGTTCCTTGGATCCTTGATCCTCATCATAAGTAATAAAAACATTCTAGAATTCTATTGAAAACTCGCTGAAGCTATTACTTTCTTGATTTTTCAAAGGATCTAAACTCTCAGATGATTTCAGAAAACCCGTTTTATTTCGTTCATCTCCTTGGTTATGATCTAATACAACATCCAATTATTCCTGATCATTATCTAAGTATTGTTTGATTCGTTCCACTGAAATCATATTCTACTCCACAATACAGAAGAACTACATCAGATATGTGAACTACTCTGATAGCAGCATGGAATAAGTTAAGCACATTGAAATTCCTCCAACAGCAAAGGAGACTTCAAAGACTATTAACCCAACACAGATTAGTGCTACACAAGCAAAAATAATATTGCTGATAAGTAAATGCCTGATTGTCATCCAAATCTAAATAGATTGCGTCAATAAGAATGTGTTGATACATTCATCAAGTTTCATGAGATACTCCTCGAGCAAGAAGCTTTCCTTGTTGAAAGACCTAATTAAAATGACTCCCTAGCAAGTTTCTCCTATGATACTTACGACGTTACCTTAATTTACAGAATGCAACCTTGCCACTTCTCTATTAGCAACTCTGTAGATTCTCTGAACTAAATATACTAACCCTATCGAAATCCCTGCAAAGATTACCAAATATGGAAATTGAATCAGCACAATCAGTGGATAACCCAGAGAATAAGCTAATTTCTCCATAAAAATGTGACAAGACCAAGGGAGGGAATCGTCAATCATGGAAATATCATCTGAGATCCGATTAAGAATCCTACCTATTGAGTTACGATCATAAAATTTCATTTTACTGAAAATTAGACTGCTATTAAATTTATCAAAGAGTGTCTTTCCACTGGATAATGCACAAAAGCAGCAGAATAACGATCTAATAGAAGTTAGTGCTATATTCGAGAAGATCAAGAACTTAAACGTAGCTGAGAAAGAATCGAAGTGATTATTAAGGTCTGCGAAGAATTGACTAGATGGATTGGCTTGATCTTGCAGCCAGAAATCAATAATCGTTTTGCTTGCTTCCATGATAAAATTTGAGATGATAAAGATCACCAGATATTACCATCCCATTGATTCAAAATAAACCTTTAAAGTATCAGACTTTATGCCTCCTTTTACTCGCTCTTCCTCCTCTTCTTTATCGTCTTAGGAGCTTTATTCTATGTCCTGTACAGATAAAAATAAGTTAAAAATCAATACTAAAAAAACAGTCTGTTTAAAAGTTAAAAGACAATTTGCTTTATGCTGGAGATATCTGTTTCCTTCTAGTAGCCATCAATCGAAGTTGAATACTCGGAAACGATCCTTTACGAAGACATCTATTATTCTTCATTGATATTATCTCCTTTTTAAGAAAACTAATCCTCAAACTTAAATTAATTATCTGTATTACCATCGTTCTTCTCATCATATTCTAATAACCTTATCCCTTTATTTTCTCCTTTTTTCTTCAATGCCTTCTGCTTTTGTTTCTCTTATTCTTCATTCAGTCCAGATAATAGAAACTCCTCAATGATCTTTTCACCATGCACCATCTATCCTTTTTCCAAATATATTATCTACCCTATTTTAGACCTATCATTCAATATCCCGTAGTGGCTTGTAACTAAAACTACAGTCTTTTTAAGTTTCTTTATCAAAAGATCAATAATTGCTGTCTGATAGATTTTCTCAGCAACATGAGCATCTAAACTACTGAATACATCGTCGAATAGATAAATGTCTTTCTTAGCATACAATGCTCTACAAATGGCAACACGTTGTTTCTATCCTCCACTGAGCTTCCCGCCTAATGGACCAATTACCTTCTAATCTCCTTTGATCATTGATTCAAAGTCAATTTTTAAGTCAGCTGCTTCGACCACAGTGTCATACCATTCTTAATTAAATTCTTCACCGAATAGAATGTTATCCCTCACAGACTTATTTTAAAGCCAATGGTTCTAAGACACATAAGCAATTGAGCCACTGAGAAAGATAGATGTGTTATCATTATTTTCATAGTTGAATTTATCATATCTATGCCTTTCTTATTCAATGATTGGTTCTCCTTCTGGATTGTTGTCTGAATACCCATCGAGTTCATTTAGAATAGCATTCAAAAATGCAGATTTACCAGAACCTACAAAAGGGTAATTAAAATAACTAGTATTATTAAATTAAAAATAATCACATAATAATAGTAAATAATGGTAAAATATTATCCTACCTATTTTGCCTATTACAACTGCAAATTCTCCCTTTTTAATTTGTAGATCATCTATTTTCAATTCGAATTGTTCCTCTAGAGCTTCCTATTCACTAGGGCTAATCTCTGTGAATCTATCTCCGCTTTATCTTAGTAACTACTAACTTTCAAAGGATTAAGATTCATCTATGTTGAATAGCTTTTTAAGCCTAGCGATATTATTAACCTTTATTGGTTCGTTAATCTTGGCTACTGCCTCTCTCATCGTTGATGTTTCCTTCGGCCATAAGAATTTCATTTATTTTATCTTAATTGCTACATCAAAAGTAGCAACTTATGAAGAGGATTCATTCTCACTGTCTCTCATGTGATCACTACTACTAAACGATCCATCATTCTTGTAATGCTAATACTAATCACCTCCCCTTAAAACTATTTAATCCAACCAAAAACAGCAAATTCAATACTCATTTTATTTCTCTCTCTCCCAGCAAATCAGCCATTCATATCTAATTCTTACCTTTTGTCTAATCAATTTCTTTTTCATTTAGGAACCTCTTAATCCTATTGTAGGACACACTCATTTTAATGATTTCATTGACAGCCCAGGGTATAAGTCCAACTGAACTTGTTAGGTTTCCAAACAAGGCAATCATCGTGAATACATTCTATTCCCTTAGACTATTACCCTTTTCGATAAACTCTGTTAGAAAGTAATACAATAGGAAGTAATTCACTGAATTCCAGAGGGCACTCAGCACACCATCTAAATACCTCGTTGTCCTCACATACCTGAACTCTTCCTTTCTAATATTTTCTATTTTGCTCTTGAAGATGTTCTCCCAGCTTAGGTATTTAATACTCTTCATGCCTTCAATCACATCCTTGCTGAGAGCTACTCGTTTGTCTTTCTTTCTCATCTGCATTTTGCTAAAGTACTTTTTCAATCAAAATCGTTAAAATTATCAATAGCAAATGGAGTAACGTTTTCTTACTATCACAAGGACAAAGAAGACAATGTTGAAGGTGATAGTTTCAGCAAACCCATGGAGCCCTTCAAACACGCAGCTCCCTAGCTTGTAATATAACAAGGAGAATGTAAGAATTGTCGAAAACAAATTTGTTATTGATAAAGTAATCGCTGAGAAGACACTTAATTGCTTATTTATATCTACTGTAATATTATTAATCACATCTAAAGAAGAGTCCTCATCAATAGCAGCTTCATTTCCTTTATCCTCACTCATTGTACTGCTGCTTTAATCTGTACTCTTAGATTCCTTATTTGTACTATTTTTTCTAGAGAGCACTTGAACTTTCAGGAGCTTGGAGAATATGAGATATTCTAATGTTGTCCTGGTGTTAGCCTTCCATTTTGCGTTGATCCATTCATATTGCGTGCTGATTAGATTCTTAATTACAAATACCACAATGACAAGGAGCAATAAGAAGGATATTTCACTTTTCTATTGATTTTCTCTACTGTAGTTTTTCAGTGTGCTAGTGATGAAATCTAGTAATATGATACCGCCACAGTTGATAATTGACTACGCGATTGACAATGTCAAGCCGAATAGTAACTCACTACCAGTTGAATGCAGATATACTGAGAATAAATCTATATTGTTGGGGTTACTGAATTTCTGTGGATGTGCTTGTTTAAAGGATTCCAAGTTCTTTACAACATCCTTGACAACTTAAGATGGAGTTGAAGTAGAAGAGGATCTAAGATAGTCTGAAATGTCTTGATTTTCAACTTATTTCCCTTGCCCTGCAAGGAAACCAACTCTTTTAAGGAAATCTGTGAGTTTACTGAACAGTAGATCGTTTTGTGTATTGAACTGTTAGCCAGCGGGGCGAGGAGGAAGAGTATCTTCAGAGAATAGTTATTGACTCATGATTGTTCTAATATTTTAATTGAAGTATTATTGATAAATATTTTGAGATGTCAACCTGTAGTTTTCTTAGCTACTAATTAAGAGTTCAAATATTTGATTACACTCCCATATCTTAAAGTTATTAACAAATTGATATTCAATTTCTTATTTTGATTAGATCTTCAATAGTCTTTTTTGTATGATTGATTAATTTGTCATAATCTGTCAGAAGAAAGAATAATTATAGGAAATAAAATCTTTTCAATCACACTTATTAGATTGACAAAAACAATGAATATTTTTTTCTTTTCATACCTATCATATTTTAAATTGGCCTTCCTGGTTCCCATAAACTATTAAGCTAATTATTAAGCTGAATTATCAAAATATTTTTCATTTGGTTTCCTTTGATCAAAGCTATTATCCAGCCAGTCAACAGTATCCAATCATAAATCAACATAATAAAAAGTTTAAATGCTCCTATTTAATTGCATTTAAGAAATTGAAAAATAACTAATAAAAAAAATAAACTTTTCATTAATAAAAAAATGAAAATAAGAACATTTTAATAAATGAATAAATTAGAAAATTATCATTTTAAACATTTCGGCCTTCTTTTCTGATAAAAATGTTAAGATATTTTGAATTTAATTGAATGATTAAAAGATTCAGTGACCTAATTAACTGCTTTTCCCATTTAAGAATTTGGAATTATTTTTCTCAATTAGAACTATTCAAATTAATTCACATAATTCGGCAGGTTGTTGCATAAGGGTGTAATAAAAGTTTTTGTTGAGATCACAAGGAAGATTATTATTTTTAGAAAAATAACTAATATGCAGAAACTAATAAAGATGAGAGTATTTATTAATTCAATAGTTCTTGCTTTGCTATGCAGATAATCTCTATGCTACACCTCTTTCTAAAACACATATTTGCTCTAAGATAAGTTGAATTCCGCACCATGTGCTATTCTAAAATCCTCCCCTCCTGTCATTTCTGGAGCAACCATCTTCTCTGAGCTCAACATTTAATCTACAACCTCATATCCTTCTCTGATGATAACAGGTTGGTACATACTGCAAGGATTTTCCACATAGATTTACACGCTTTTCTCAGTTCATGATAATGGAATCATAGCAGCACTTTCGTATCGCCCAGATATTTAGAATTATTTTATTTAGATTAAATCCACTACGCATTAGAAATTAGATGATAAAATGAATTTTAATGAATGGGTATTTCTCAAGTTTCAAGTTATTCTATCTCCTACTTATCCATAAAATGATTAAATCAACTTTAATGGAGAGAAAATGGATGGAACCGTCCTTTACTATACATTCCCTTCTAGACCCAATTCAATTGGAGATGTTATGTCATTCTCAAATACAATGAGTATTAATATTGGCTTCTCAGATTCGACACTTGGCCTTGCTCCCAGCTGTTCTTTCTTCAAATATGTAGATTATCTTTAAATGATTTCTTTTTATTAATATCAATTATTTTGAGTGTTTTCCCAACATATATTCTCCTTCATCTTTCAGGTAACCTTATACTTAGACGATTAACCATTTAATGATTCTTCGATTTCTTAAGTTCACTCCAAGAAAGCTCTAAATACTTACCTTCTATGGCACTATGATTTTTCTTACAGTGTAGCTAACCCTTAGAAACTACTGAGCTCAGGAAAAGATCAAGATATCATAGATGAATCTGGATTATCTTCTATAGATCCTTAGGAGGTGCCTCCTTATTCATACGTCATCACTAAATCCTTCAATGCCATAGAAAATAATGGTTTTATAATTTATTTGGAAACAAAAAGAAAAATAACTCAACAATAAACAGTCAATTTAGTGTACATATCGTAGGATAATCTTGGTGTTTTCTAAGTTTATTTCTCAGGATAAAATATTATATTTTAAGATGGAAATGCAGCATCAAATATTGTCAATATTAATCTCAACCAATGGTATTTGCTTGTTTTAGTTGTAGAGACAATTAAATTTAGTATGGTAAAATGTATGATTAAAGATTTAACTTCATGGATTGTCCTACCAGCAACTCAGTAAATCTATAACCCAACTCTTGTCTTTGGAGATAGTATTCATTCATATTCAATCTTCATTGAGTAAACACCTTTTTTTGAAGGCTTTATTAAATATTTTTGTTTGATAAAAAGTAACATTAGAGTTTATTCTGGAGCTTTTCTATCAGAGGATGATTCTTGCCTGCTGTGTACTGCAAGAAAGGAAATTAATTGTTTATTCTGTAAAGGAGGATATGACCTGAGCTATTAAAATGGTATGACGTGTATTGCATAAAATACTCCACCAACACCAACGACTAAGGGAAACATCTAAGACTGGACACACTCTTGCCCTCTCGAATAAACTTACAAGGGTTCACCTTTGTCATGTTCTTGTCGATTTGGAACTTATCTGAGTAGCTCGGGCTGCTTGTCATGTCCGACATTTTGCAAAGGATGCACTGACTCAAGCACTTGCCTTGAAAAAGACCTCAAAAGAGACACCTTAACAGGCAAGCATGATTTTAAGTTAATTTTGTCCATTTTTTAATTATTTTTTAATAAATTAGGCGAATGTGATTCCAGTAGTTTTGATGATGGGTATTTTTGTATTACTAGAATATTCACAATACCTAATCGATAAAACATTGTGCGCAATATACCTATGCCAGGAACGCCATGCTAAAAATGCATCGTTTCCTCGACTGATCTGTAACTTATTGGAAGTTAATCCTTCTTCCTTGGATTTTTCTTAGAAAGAACTGATGTTGCAAATATTAATTCTGAACGAATCCTTGCATACATCAGAGATGAAGAAGAAGATTATTTTACCATTTCTGTCAAGAAAGTTTAAAACTTTTAATATTATATTTGTTTTTACAACCTCTTAGCCGAGTTAAAGTGCTTTGGTAACTCTGGATAATCCATTTGGATTGGGCTATGGATTTATTAGACCTAAGCTATTTTGACGGTAGAGAATCGAGGCATCTTCTTTTACGAGACTTTGGACGTTTCAGACAGAGTCTACATCAGCCCAAGCCTTTGCGTCGGTTATTGCGTCTAAACAACTGGTTTAAAGTTATCTTCTGTTGATGGAAAATATTCTAATAGTTTTCCTTTTACGTTTATTCTTGGTAAAAGAATCTTTATTTTTGAATATTGATTTTGAATTCATAGTATTTTAAAATCTTATTTTTGATTTTGTTCTTCAATAGGAATGACTAATCCGTCTGATGCAATGAACGAATTCTTTTATTTATAATAAAGTCCAACCTAGCTCATTATGTCATTTAACTCTTTGAACAAAGGATAGTCTTCAACTGAAATCGTATGCATAAACCAATCAACCAGCCTTTTTAAGTCTATAAATTTAGATATCACTCCACCCACAGTGTCTAAACCCCTCAAAGGGTTATTATTTACAACTGGAATTAGCGCATCTGCTAACTAATCAATCCAAAGTCAATTTATGACTTCGGCAGTAATGAATATATTCATAGAAAAAATGACAGGAGATTTTGTTATTTTCTAATTTACGTTCCAAACAATAATTCTTAAAATATATGCAATATACTCAAATTCTTATGATTAGGTCTTCCTAAGAATTTGTTGTGTTACTAAAAATAAATGCCTTGACACAAAATATGCATCTCTATCTAAAGGAGAACCCAATTTTTTAGGTAATTTTGATTTAAATTGTATTCTTCCCTCCTATTGCTTAATGCTTTTCATTTTAATCTTACGAAAGCATTGATTATGCGAGACTTAAATCCTGAATCAAATGAATTTATTCTGTATGAATTTGAATTTGTCTGCAATTTTAAGAGAGAGGTTCTTAAATTTCCTGAAATCTAGGCGAATCTGGCAAAAATTCCAATTATTTCGATACCTGCATAGAATAATAGGGATGTTTACATTAATAATTTGAAGTTCTTTTAAGGCAGCGATTTCTACTTTGAGTATTCTTTAACTGACCATTGCTTTTTATATTACGACCTTTCGAATATGAAGTGTCTCAAACCAAAACAAGGGTATGCTTTATTTAATGGCCTCCCAATATTTGAAGAAGATTGCACAAGCTAAACTACTACTACAGGAACGATGATTCTGTTCAATAAATACACAAATGAATGCTTGGAAACCACTTATGTGAATTCCTTGTGTAAAGAAATCAATGATGACCTTCTATCCTGCAAAGTTTGTATTGATCCAAATGCAAATCTAGAAAAATAGTGCGAATGCAATGATGGATATTACACTGAGGATGGATCAACAACTTGCATAGGTATTGTTATTTCTTCATTTAAGTTGTTTCCTATTGAATTCAGCTTTTTTGACCTAGAATTTAACACTAATTTCTTTTTTCCTTATTATAAAATTATTAGCTTGTCACATTAAGTGTTCGACATGCTCAACTTATGACAGTTGTGACTCATGTTTTTATTCTGGAACATCTCTTCCTGATTGCGATTGCACAAGCACTGAGTAATATCAGGATCCCACTACATTCGAATGCATAAGTAAGATTCATGTGCTTTCAATTTCTCATTTCACCTTGAATTAGATTGCTCAAACTAATGCGCTACATGCTAAGGTAGCCCTGATGACTGTACTTTGTGTTCTATGGATAGAATAGATCCTCCAACTTGTGGATGCAATCCACGATATTTCAATGTAACCCTCTCCAATACCCAAGTAAGCACTCTTTATGATTGTTCAGCTAAATGTGATTCTTGTGAATATTCCAATTCTAACTGCATCACATGCGCTTCAGGCAGAGTTGACCCTCCTTATTGTAATTGCGATATCTGGTATTATGGATCAGGCACCGATTGCCTTTCATGCCCTTTCCACTAATTCTACGACTCAGCACAAAAATTATGCATTGAGTGTGATATCCACTGCAAAGAATGCTGGTCAACAAGCAAAACTTGTACTGATTGTGACAGTGATCTTTTTCTTATAGATTCAACTTGTCTTTGCTCTGATCTCAGTAGTTTTACAATCTCAGCTAGCAATGAGATAGCCTGCTAAAGTGGAATGGGTGTCTCTCTTTCGACAGAAATACGCAATTCCATGTATTCCCTTGTTTTCTCCTTTGAGGAAGAACTCACATTAATAGACTTTAACAAAAATCCAATAGATACAATCCTGTTTCTTTTCATTTAACAAGTGTCTGAAGAAAACTACTTCATTAAAGAAGGTTTCATCGAAGGAAACAAGCTAATAGCATAACTTTCGTTCAGGCAAAGCTTCTCAGCTTCCTCAGGAAGTGCGACGTTCATTTCAATCACCTAAATTAGTAGTTCCTCAACTCAAAAAAGTTTAGATCGAAAGTATCTTACAACTCCTCTGACTTTCAAGATTGGGCCATTGCTCATTGCAGATGATTAATGGCAGTAAAGCGAATCACTGCAAGGAGTCTCAACTTTTCTTAAGACTGCAGATTCAAACATCATCTTTTTGATTCGATAGTTTTCGATAATATTTTACATTCTCAATACCCTCCAGCCTTGTGTAGCTTTTCTAATGACTAAGATCGTTATTCCACCAAATCTTTATCAAAGCCTTTAGATCATAGCACTAATGATATTCCCTAACGTCTAAGATTATTCTGTCGTTGAAGCAACCTATGAAACTAGCTTTTTGGGATTTCAACTGGAAAAAGAAGTCGATATTTCTGAGAATGAAAGTATTGCTTTCAAACGTTTTAGCTTGAGCAACAGTATGCTAGTCAATATTCCTATTGCTCTTCTGCAATTTTTAATATGGCCCATAGTATTTTATATTGTCCTGATTAGCTCCTTTATTTCTCTAAGTGGGAAATTCAGATCTAAAGGAATCATGTTAGCTTTAAAGTAGATCAATTCTAACAATGAGAAGGCGCTTCTCTTGATTTCAACAGCATGTCTTAATTAGTTCTTCAATATAAACAGTAGCCAGTATATCAACAGGATTAGTTGCTATCTTGCTGGGATTTGCATATTGGGTGTCTTATGCCTCCATTACAATAACTACAAACACTTGAAAAGATACGAATCAATAAACAATAACATTGTAGATAAATAGAAAACTACTAACAACAAAACATCTAATAATTAGCCTGAAAGCGATATTTTACTGGCTTTGGTAGAGAATCTAGACTTCCAACAACGTCCAAGGCTAATCACTTACTTCTTCTACAGCTAAATACTCAAGAAATATCTCTTGTCAATTTTCATAATCTGCCTCCAAGATTATCCAATCATTTGCTTCTCAGGGTGTTCATTCATTTTCCTTGCTTCAGCTTTGCTAACAGCATTTATCCGACCTTACAAAAAGCATCTCGATAACTTAGTAAAAGTAATTGGAGAAATATGTCTGACTACTAGTTGGATGATCTATTTAATCATATTCATCCCTTTTCAAAGGAAATTAAACTACTCAGCAGTAATTTCAAGTGAAGACATAAGTAAATTTATAGCCTATGGAAGTGCCATTGTTTATATCTTGATAGTTTATAATTCATTGTACCTGGCTTCATTCATATGGGGGAAAATCATCCTTAATATAATCGGAAAAATTAAACAAATAAAAAACAAAAATGGCAACAATGATTAGACTTAATGCGAATTACCATAAACACAATTCCTTCAATACAACTAATCTTACATAAAAAGCATTACTTTCCGTGATACAATTTAGAAAACAGAGCTGACTCTTTGCTAAAAAAATAGTCTCATTAGATCCCCTAGTATTACATAAAAGGAAAGTAACTAAAGGATTTAATGGGATACATAGACTGTTAAGGTGAATGAATGATGTTTAAATTTTGTATTGTGTTTTTTTTTTAAAATTAATAAAGAAAAAGCTCTAAAAATGAAAGATCATTTCAATATTTATTATTTAATTGGTTTTATTGAAATTTCTTCATCATCATTACCTATTTCAATATGATCAACAATTTATTCTGTATTGATATCATTACAGTTTATTATGTATTGATTTTATCAACAGTTTATTTTTAATCACTTTTTAAGTTATTTTCTTCAGGAATTATTGATAATCGTTTTTGGAAAAATTATTATGGTGAAGATTATTGTTAAACTTATTATGAAAAAGTTTATTGATTATTGTATTTTCTTTGATATGTTTTTAATTATTATTGTATTAATTTCATTATTTGCTTCATTTTGTTTTTAAATAATGAAAATAAAAAACCCATTTGATAGGTTTTAAGAAAAATTCTTTTAATAAAAAGTTATAAAATTTTTTGTTGGAAGATGAGGAGGGAAGTTAATGCATTAAGATAGGTAAACACTCCCCTAGTAACATAATAATAATTCTTTAAAAGATAATTGTAACTATTTGAGAGAGTATTCGCTTGCTTACTATTTGGAATTATTGCAGAAGCTTGCTTGGGAGAATTGAATTCTTAGAAAAGTTCATTTTAAACTACAATAAATGAGCTTTTAAACCAGCAAAATTATCAAATTTTTGAATTGTGATTATTTTGCAAATCATCTTGAAAGATTGAAGGGATGGAGGATTAATGAACTTATTGAGTTAGTGCTGTTATCTTCTTCAAGAAGCAATGGAGTAGCAAATAAATTTAAACACATTTATTGCAGTTTCAAAGAACAAAGTCTTGAAATCCAGGAGTATTGTTAATTGAAGATAAAACTTTTCTTTTTCGAGATACTAGCAAGAAATAAGATACTATTCAGTCAGAAAAAAATTGCTTTCAATCTAAATAATAGATCCGAAAGATTTACCAAATCAATCGTGAAGGAATTAGTGAATCAAAGAACAGATTGAATTTTATGTAATTCTCGCTTTTAATAATATAAAATCACAAAAGCAGAAGGGGATAATAATTTGAATTTCAATGTGATTAGCTAGGTAGCTAGCAAAAGAATCTGTAATTATATCAGAAAACCTTGCTGGTGTGATTCGTAATTACTAAAACAAAACAACAATTAAAAATCCGCCAAACAAAAAAAAAGATTTAATTTCACAACCAAAGAAAATGGAGAATGCTTGACAAAATGGTGCTAAATTTAATGGCCATCAGAACAATCTGAATTAAAATGAATACTTTTTGGAGGTAAATAGCAGGGTAAGAAAAGGAGAAGGGTAGTTGAGTTCTTCATTATTATAATTTTTTCTTTCTTTCTATTGTTTGATGGTGAAGGGGGATTTCACTTTTGGTCTTCCAAGAGAAAGAGAAAGAGGATCCCAAGATGATTCAAGAGAAGCAAGGTGTAATTATTAAGCCATAACTGAAATGGCAAGAGTGGAGATAGAGGCGCTCAAAAAAATGTAGGAGGAGCAGCTGAAAGCCAACATAGAACAATAGGAGAGCATAAGGAGAGATAATGAACTCGATAGAGATCTCCGGCTCTAAAACCATGATATCTACGAGAGCTTTTTTTCTAATTGGTTTAGGCATCTTGGTAGTCGCTTTTGTTTATCGACCCATTCGAAAATGATTGTAGTGCATAATTGCTATTGTTCTTCTGATAAATCTTTTGTGCTTACGTTTTTAGTTGGATTCTCCTTATCATACTTAATTCATTTTATCATCACCAACGATTTCTCACTTCACTCCTAAAAAGACAATTGAAAGAAGTTCAAAAGAAAACTCATTGAAGCAGGCAAAGATAGCAAGAAGGAAAAAAGGCTATGATTTAGCTTTGGCAAACTAATAACTAGAGTTCCTTTTGCTCATCTATCCCTGCTTGAACATCTCTTCTGATGAGTTCAATGCAAAACAAAAAAAGTGAGTTAATTAATTAAAATTAAGACTTTTTGAAGGTAAATAGCAGGATAAGAGAAGGAAAAGGGTAGTTGAGTTCTTCATTAATTTATTTTTTTCTTTCTTCTATTGTTTGATGGTGAAGAAAGAGAATTTCACTTTTGGTCTTCGAGAATCCCAAGATGATTCAAGGGAATCAAGGCATGACTAAGCCTTAATTGAGGTGGCAAGGATGAATATAAAGCAAATATCTTCGACTCTCTAAATCAACTGAAAGAAAAGAAATTTGAGGAGAAGATCGACTTAGAAAAAAACAAATTTGAGGAATCTAAGAGAGAATTAAATAAAAAGAGAACCAAGTTGATTATCTCTCTTCATGTCCTCAAATTTTTTCTCTTTTTTTCTAAGTTGATCTTCTCCTCAAGTTTTTTCTCCTAAACCATTTTATCTATGAGAGCTTTGTTTCTCACTGGTTTATGCATCTTGTCAGTCACTTTTTTTAATCGACCTATTCGAAAATAATTGTAGAGTATAATTGTTATTGTTTTTCTAATAAATGTTTTGTGCTTACATTTTTAGTTAGATTTTTCTTATCATACTTAATCATTTTATATCAACTACTTCTTTCTTATTCCGAAAAAGAAAGAAAATTGTAATAAAGTCAAAAGAACTCATTAAAACATGCAAATAATAACAAATAATAGCAAGAAAGAACAAAGGCTATGATTTAGCTCTGTAAAACAAATGACTAGAGTTCCTTTTGCTCATCTATCTCTGCTTGAGCAGCTTTTTTGATAATTTCAATGCAAAAAAAGTAAAATAACAACAAATACATTCAAACAGTACAAGAAAATACTGATGAAGGTTTTGTATTAGAAATTCTTTTTTTTTTGCTTATTTTCAAATAATCATCTTGAATTACTCGTCTGACATTAATTTATTGTGGGTTATTACCAGCATCATTGCATAAATAATTTCTTAATAAGCCATTCATTTTATTTATTTTATAGGCTATTTAAATAAACTAAATTTAGTTTTAAAATTAAATAAAAACTCATCTAACCATCTTTCTCATAATTTAATCCACAAAACATAGCATAAATCAGTTTGTCAGCAACAAATTTGAAATAAGATTTTACAAATTATTTTACATGCACAACCACATGCCCTAGTAGTTCTTTTTTCATTCTCGTTTGTTTATATCTTAAATGTAATTTTAGGATTTAGTTTAATACCAATATTCGAGGAAGCTTTTGTAATCTCTCCATGTGACTTGCATCTATTATGTTTTAGATAATTTAGATATGGGAAAAAAGTGATTTTTTAAAATTTAAAAAACAATTGACTTTCTTAATTCCTGAAGACTCATAAAAGCTGTTGATTTGATCTGTGTTTTTCTTGAGATCGATTGACTCTTGAGATGGAGGGAATGGAATGCTAAGATGAAACTTTGATTTTATTGGAGAAATTTGTTAAGAGTAATATTAAATGCCACAATGGGTTTCTTGTAGCGCTGACTAGGGAATAGTAAAATTTGTTTGGGAGATTAAAATTTTTAAGTGAATTTTTTTTCAAAGATATTCAACAAGTAATTTTTAAAGTGAATTTATCCTAAATAATCATCCATCATTCTTTTTAAGTTGTATTAATACTTGACTAAATCTTTTTGTTTCACTGAGAAAGATAATTTTGTTATTGTTATTTCCACAGTAGAATTTATCATATCAATATCATTCTTATTCATTCATTGGTTCTCCTTCTGGGTTGTTGTCTGAATATCCATCAAGTTCATTCAGAATAGCAATCAAAAATGCAGATTTACCAGAACCTACAAAAGGATAAAACGAATTTGTTCAAGGACAAATAGGTTATTAATTCCAAGATAATCACATAATAAAAGTAAATAATGGGAAAATATTATCCTACATCTATTTTCAATTCGAATTGTTACTCTAGAGCTTCCTACTCATTAGGGTTAATCTCTGTGCATCTATCTCTGCTTCATCTTAGTAACTACTAACTTTCAATGAAGTTAGTTAGATTCATCTATGTTAAATAGTTTTTTAAATCTAGAGAGATTATTATCCTTTATTGATTCCTTAATCTATTTTACTGCCTCTCTTATTGTTGATGTTTCCTCGGCCAAAAGAATTTCATTTATTTTATTTTTATCGCTATTTCATAAGAAGCAAAATAAGAAGAGGATTAATCCTCACTATCTCTCATGTGATCACTTCTACTAAACTATCCATCATTTTTATAATGCTACTACTAATCACCATCCCTAAAACTGTTTAATCCCACCAAAAACAGCAAATTCAATACTATTTTCATTTTTCTGTCTCTCACTCTGCAAATCACCCATTGATAAATAATTCTTATCGAATGAACTTGTTAGGTTTCCAAATAAGGCAATCATCATGAATATATTCTATTCCCTAGACTTTTGCCCTTTTAGATAATCTTTGTTAGAAATAAATACAATAGGAAGTAATTCACTGAATTCCAGAGGGCACTTAGCACACAATCTAAATATCAAGTTATCCTCAAGATAGTCTGAAATGTCTTGATTCTCAACTTATTTCCCTTGCGCTACAAGGAAACCAACTATTTTAAGGAAACTTGTGAGTTTACTGAACAGTAGATCGTTTTGTGTTTTTAACTTTTAGTCAACGGGATAGCCAGGTAGAATATCTTCAGAGAATAGTTATTGACTATGATTGTTCTAATATTTTAATTGAAGTATTATTGATAAATATTTTGAGATGTCAATCTGTAGTTTTCTTATTAGCTACTAATTAAGAGTTCAAATATTTGATTACACTCCCATATGAAGTTATTAACAAATTGATATTCAATTTCTTATTTTGATTTGATCTTCAATAGTCTTTTTTGTATGATTGATTAATTTATCATAATCTGTCAGAAGAAAGAATAATTATTGAGAATTAAATCTTTTGAATGAGAATTATTAGATTGAAAAAAAAACAAGGAATATTTTCTTCTTTTCTTACCCACCATATTTTAAATTGGCATTCCTGGTTTACATACACTATTAAGCTGAATTATCAATATATATTTCATTTGGTTTCCTTTGATCAAATCTATTATCCAGCCAGTCAACCTTATCCAATCATAAATCAACATAATAAAAAAGGTTTAAATAAGTTTAAATGCTTATCAAAAGATTCGGTGACCTAATTAACTGCTTTTCCCATTTAAGAATTTGGAATTATTTTCTCAAATAGAACTAGTCAAAATAATTACACATAATTAGACAGGTTATTGCATAAGGGTGTAATAAAAGATTTTGTCGAGACCACAAGGAAGATTTTTATTTTAGAAAAATAACTATTTGGCAGAAAATAATAAAGATGAGAGTATTTATTATTTTTAATTTGCTAATTCTTGTTTTGCTGTGCAGGTCATCTCTATGCTACACCTCTTTCTAAAACACATACTTACTTTAAGATAAGATGAATTCCGCGCCATGCGCTATTCTAAAATCATCCCCTCCTGTCCTTTCTGGAGCAACCATCTTCTCTGGGCTCAACATTGAATCTACAACCTCATTTCCTTCTCTGATGATAACAGGTTGGTACATACTGCTAGGATTTTCCACATAGATTTACACGCTTTTCTCAGTACATGATAATGGAATCATAGCAGCAATTTCGTATTGCTCTGATACACAGAATTATTATATTTAGCTTAAATCCTCTACATATTAGAAATTCGATGATAAAATGCATTTTAAAGAATGGGTATTTCTCAAATTTTAAGTTATTCTATCTCCTACCTATCCATAAAATGATTAAATCAACTTTAATGTAGAGAAAATGGATGGAAACGTCATTTCTTATACATCTCCTTCTAGACCCAATTCAATTGGAGATGTTATGTCATTCTCAAATTCAATGAGTATTAATATTGGCTTCTCAGATTCGACACTTGGTCTTGCTCCCAGCTGTTCGTTCTTTAAATATGTACATTATCTTTAAATTATTTCTTTTTATTAATATCAATTATTTGGAGCGTTCTCCCCAACATATTTTCTCTTTCATCCTTCAGGTAACTTTATACTTAGACGATTAACCATTTGTCGATTCTTCGATTTCTTAAGTTCACTCCAAGAAAGCTCTAAATACTTATCTTCTTTGGCACTATGATTTTTCTTACAGCTTAGCTAACCCTTAGAAACTACTGAGCTCAGGAAAAGATTAAGATATAATAACCTCATACGCATTATCATCTACAGATCCAATGAAGATTCGTCCTAATTTTGAAGTCGTAATTAAATCCTTCAATGCCTTAGAAAATAACGGTTTTATACTTTATTTCGAAACAAAAATAACTCAACAAAGTACAAGAGTTTTAGTGTAAATATGTTAAGAAGATATTACTCCTTTCGTTATTGAATACTTGGGATAATAAATAAGATTTACACATGAAACAGTAACATCAAATATTGCCAGTGTAAATATCAACTAATGGTATTAGCTTGTTTTAGTTGTAGAGACAATTAAATTCAGTATTGTAAAATGTATGATTAAAGATTTAACTTCATGGATTATCTTACCAGTAACTCAGCAAATCTCTAGCGCATATTTTGTCTTTGGTAGTAGTAGTCAAGATCATGATTTTTTCTTCATAGAGTAAGCACCTCTTTTTGTAGTCTTTATTAATTATTTTCTTTTGATAAAAGTAACATTAGAGTTTATTCTGGAGCTTTTCTATCAGAGGATGATTCTTGCCTGTTGTACACTGCAAGAAAAGAAAAGAATTGTCTATTCTGTAAAGGAGGATATGACCTGAGCTATTAAAATGGTATGACCTGTATTGCACAAGATACTCCACCAACACCAACGACTAAGGGTAACATCTAAGACTGGACCCACTCGTGTCCTCTCGAATAAACTTACAAGGGTTCACCTTTGTCATGTTCTTGTCGATTTGGAACTTATCTGAGTAGCTCGGGCTGCTTATCATGCCCAACATATTGCAAAGGATGCACTGACTCAATCATTTGCCTTGAAAAAGACCTCAAAAGAGACACCTAAACAGGCAAGATATGCTTTAAACAATTTTATCCATTTTTTAATTTCAAATCATAATATTTTATCACTTTAGGAAATTGTGATCCCTTGACTTTTGATGACGGGTATTCTTGCATCACTAGGATTTATACTATCCCTCATAGAAAAAACATTGTTCAATTTAGTTCTTTGCCATTTTCAACTATGTGTTAATATTGTATAGTTTTCTCGCAGGATCTGTAACTAATAGGAAGTCAATCCTTCTTCCTAGGATTTTTCGTTTAATATACTGATGCTACAAATATTAATTCTGAACAAATCCTTGCTTACATTAGAGATTAAGGCCAAGATATATTTACGATTTCTATTAAAAAAGTCATGAACTCCCAATATTTTATTTGTTTCTACAACTTCTTAGTTGAGTTAAAATGCTTTGGTAATTCTGGATAATCAATTTGGATTGGGCTATGGATTTATTAGACCTAAGCTCTATTGACAGTGAATAATAGAGGGATTTTCTTTTAGGAGACTTCAAATAATGTTTTAGATAGAATCTACATTGATCCGAGTCTTTGTGTTGGTCTTTGCATCTAGACAACTGGTCTAATGCTCCCTTCTGTAAGTCAAGGATTTTCTAAAAGTTTTCCTTTTACGTTCATTCTCGGTAAAAGATTCTTCTTTAGGATAATTATTTGGAGTTCGAAGAAGCTTTGAAATATATTTTTTGTTTGTTATTTTAGGAATGAAGAGTCCTTTTGACGGAATTAATGATTTCTTTGATTTGTAATAAAAGCCAACTGAGCTCATTCTTTCATTTAACTCTATCAATAAAGTATAGTCTCCAACTAAATACACTTGCATAAATCAATCGACAAGCAGCTCATACCAAGGAAACAACTTAGAAGTCTCACCACCCACAGTTTCTAAACTCCTCTAAGGGTTATTATTCACATTTGGGATCAGTGCTTAGCTTAGCTAGCCAATTCCAGGTCTATTGACAAATTCGCTTGCAATGAACATTTTCATTGAGTAAATGACAAGAGATTCCGTTTTTATTAAATTCACTCTAAGCGGTTATCTTTTTAAAGTGTATGCGATCCTAGCGAGTTCTTACGATTATGTATTTATTAAAATTTGTGTTGTGTCTACTAATATTAATAGCTGTCTTCAAACCTAATATGCATCACTGACTCAAGGACAACCAAATTTTCTAGGTAATTACAATTCAAAATGGATTCATTCAAGATACTTACTTGCTTTTGATCTAAACCTAACAAAAGCAATCATTATGAGAGATTTGAACCCTGAATCAACTGAATTTTATCTATATGAATTTGAATTTGTCTGCAACTTCAAGAGAGAGCGGCTTATATTTACTGAAATTCAATCAAATCTCGCTTCACATTAAGGAATATTACTACCTTAATAGTAAAATATGGTTTTTTACTTGAACAATTTGAAGATCTTTTAAGGTAGTGATTTTTACTTTGAGTACTCCTAAGATGACGATTGCTTTTTATATTATGATCTTTCTGATATGAAATGTCTCAAGGCGAAACAAGGGTATGCTCTATTTAATGGTCTCTTAGTTCCAGCAGAAGATTGCATAAACTAAATCTCTACAACAGAAGCAATGATTGTTTACAATAAATACACAAATGAATGCTTGCAATCCACCTATGTTAATCCTTTGTGCAAAGAAGCTAACGATGACTTGTTATCTTGCAAAGAGTGCGTATTAAATGCCGATCTAAAAGATCAACAATGCAAATGCAATGATGGGTATTTTAACCCATCTGGATCAACAGATTGCGTGGGTATAGCTATTTCTTGGTTTCAGTAGTTTTGAATTTTATTCACATTATTTGTACTTTTAATTCTATTCTAATTATTTTGTTATTTTCATTATTCAACCTAAAAAGTTTGTCCCATTAAGTGCTCTACATGCTCAGGTTATGACAGTTGTAACTCCTGCTACTATTCTGGAGCATCTCTTCCTGACTGTAATTGCACAAACGCTGAGTAATATCAGGATCTCAAGACATTCGAATGCAAAAGTAAGATTCACATGCTTTCAATTTCTAACATTACCTGAATTAGATTGCTCAAATCAATGTGCTACATGCTAAGGTAGCCCTGATGACTGTACTTTATGTTCTACGGATAGAATAGACCCTCCAACTTGCGGATGCAATCCAAGATATTTCAATTTAGCCCTCTCTAATACCCAAGTATGCACTCTTTACGACTGCTCTACAAAATGTGATTCTTGCGAATATTCCATTTCTAACTGCATCACATGCGCTCCAGGCAGAATTGATCCTCCTTATTGTAATTGCGATATCGGGTATTATGAAGCAGATACCCATTGCCTTTCATGCCCTTCCCACTAATTCTACGATTCATCTCAAAAACTATGCATTGAATGTGATATCCACTGCAAAGAATGCTGGTCAACAAGCAAAACTTGCACTGATTGTGACAGTGATCTTTTTCTTGTAGACTCAACTTGTCTTTGCTCTGATCTCAGTAGTTTTACAATCTCAGCTAGCAACGAGATCATCTGCTCAAGTGGAATGGGTGTCATTCTTTCAACAGAAATGCGCAATTCTATGTATTCCCTTGTTTTCTCCTTTGAGGAAGATCTCACTTTAATTGACTTTGACAAAAATCCAATAGATACAATCCTATTTCTTTACATCCAGCAAGTGCCTGAAGAAAGCTACTTCATTAAAGAAGCTTTCATCGAAGGAAACAAGCTAATAGCACAACTTTCGTTCAGGCAAAGCTTCTCAGCTTCTTCAGGAAGTGCGACGTTCCTTTCAAGCACCTAAATAAGTAGTTCCTCAACTCAAAAAAATTTAGATCGAAAGTATCTTACAACTCCTCTGACTTTCAAGATTGGGCCATTGCTCATTGCCGATGACTAATGGCAGTCAAGCGAATCTCTGTAAGGAGTCTCAACTTTTCTCAAGACTGCAGATTCAAATATCATCGTTTTTATCAGGTAGTTTTCAATAATATTTTACGTTCTCAATACCCTCTAGCCCAGTGTAGGCTTTCTAATGACTAAGATCGTTATTCCGCCTAATTTATATTAAAGCCTTTAGATCATAGCACTAATGATATTCCCTAACGTTTAAGATTATTCTGTCGTTGAAACAACCTACGAAACAAGCTTTTTAGGATTTCAACTTGAAAAAGAAGTAGACATTACTGAGAACGAAAGTGTTGCTTTCAAACGTTTTAGCTTGAGCAACAGTATGGTAGTTAATATTCCCATTGCTCTTCTGCAATTTTTAATATGGCCCATAGTATTTTGTATTATTACCATCAGCTCAAGCATAGCATTTAGAAGCAAAAGTATGCCTAAATCAACTAAAGGAATCACTTTAGCTTTGAAGCAAATCAATTCTAACAATGAAATGGCGCTTCTCTTGATTTCGACTGCTTGCCTTAATTAATTCTTCAATTTGAATACTAGCCAGTATTTCAATAGGATTAGTTGCTTTCTTAGTGGGATCTATATTATGGTTATTCTAGTCCTCCATTACCACAACTACCAGCATTTGATAAGTTCAGGATCACTAAACAATTGCATTGCTAATAAATAGAAAACTACTAGCAACAAAAATGATAATAATTAGCATGAAAGCGAAATAATACTGATTTTATTAGAGAATCTAGACTTCCAACATCGTCCAAGATTAATTACTTATTTCTTCTACAGCTAAATCCTTAAGAAATATCTATTATCAATTTTCCTAATCTGTTTCTAAAATTACCCAATTATAAGCTTCTCAGGGTGTTCATTCATTTTCTTTGCTTCTGCTTTGCTGACAGCAGTTATTAGACCGTACAAAAAGCCTTTAGATAACTTAGTAAAACTAGTAGGAGAAACTTGTCTATTTTCTGCTTGGATGATCTATTTACTCAAATTCGTACTTTTTCAAAGGAAATTGAATGAGTCTGCAATAATTTCAAGTGAAGACATTAATGAATTTCTAGTTTATGGAAGTGTGATTGTTTATATCCTGATAGTTTACAATTCATTGTACTTGATTTTGTTCATTTGGAGGAAAGTAATAGTTAAAATAGTCGAATATCTCTAACAAAAAAAAGGCGAAGATTAGATTTAATGCCAATCACCATAGACTCACTTCCTTTAATATAACCAAGCTTACGTCAAAAGTAATGTTATTAAATGAAATATGTAGAAGAAATCACTATTGATTATTTACTAAAATAATAGTCTCCTTAATTTCACTGGTATCATACAAAATAAAGCTTACAAATGATTAACAAAAATTCAGATATGCCATAGCTGAATTAGTGATGTTCTAAAATCATTAATTGTAGCACTTTGTATTTTATATTTTTGTAAGAACATGACTCTAATAAGTTTATTGAAATAAATATTTAGAAATAAACTATTTATTCCCAGACAATAAAAAAGTATCTTCTTTTAATCTCAAAAAAAGTGTTAAGTATTAAAAAAAAATTGATTGATGTTCTCACTTTAATATGAAATACAAAAATACATTATCTTTGTTATTATTATGTAAAATCATCTTTTTAATCTTCTCATTAGCTTGTATTTGTGTTTTGAGGACAATCTCTAGCTTTATGACCTTATTTTCCGCAATTGAAACATGACTCGATTTAAGGAGTTGCTTTTTGATCCTTTGGAGTCTGATTTGCGACTGGTTACTTTGTTGTAGGCATCTTAATCATGGCAGTATTGGTGGTGATCTCAGAAGGGGCTTTCATTGAGTAGGGAAAGATTTTCGCAAATTTAATTTTTTTTTCTTCTAAATTAATTACATATTTTGTCAATGCATTGAATCAGCTTTGAAATTGAAATTGACCAGAAAGATATAAAAATCAAGAAGGTGTCTAGCAAAATAGTCCCTGAAGTAACTTGTTATTATTTTGTTGTAATTTCAAATTTATATCCTACAGATAAAAAAATAAATCATAAAAGAGCCTATAAAAGAAAATGTGTTTATTTACAAAAAGAAATATTTGAATACTATTGAATTTTAAAATATCACAAAAATCACATCATTATAAAAAAAACATTTAAGCAAAAATAAGATAATTCAAATTTAGTTGATTTGCAAAGGTATTAGAAACATAATTTGAATACAAAAATAACTAAGTTAAAAGAACTCTTTTAACGAAATAAGAAGATAAATTTGATTAAGTAATGTTAATTCTGTAGAGGGAGATTGCTTGTTATAAGTTCCATAAATTTTTGAATAAAAACAAAATCTAGGTAATTAGAAAAGGTAAAAATAGACCATTTGCATTTAAGATTGTTAAAAAGGATAGTTTAAAGAAAGAACTATTTAATAAAACTATAAACAATAAAAACTAAACTTAATTCTTGAAATCAGATACCTGATTAGTCCTTCCCGTTTGCGCGTATGATATACCCTTAGAAACGCAGTAGGCAATGAAACAAAAACTAAATAACCTTCAAAATTAATGAAGTCCTTTCTATTATTTGTTTTTTTAAACAAAAGCATGCAAGGATTCAAATAATTTGCTTTTATGCTGATGAACGTGTATGTTCTTTGCATTTTAGTAAAAATATGAATTAATAATTTTATCTTTTTAATAGTTGAGAATTCATTTATTTTTATTTTATTATATATTTATCCAAATGATTGGTTGCAATCCGTTTTTTTAATTTATATACTGAAATTACATGTCATTTTACTATTTATACTTTTATCAAACTTTCATTTGTGGTTACGAATTATCTCATCTCACTCTTTCTCTAAAAAAGCTATTTTTATCTCAAGTTTAGCGGTAATAAATTTAAGAATATCGATAATTCCTATTCATAATTCCTCAAATTAAATGACAAAATTGGAAAAACTGTTGCCTAAACTTGAAATTATAGCTATTGATTAATCGCCAGGCTAATTTATGTTTTAGAAAAGATAATTAAAAAGCAGAGTTATAAAGAAAGATGAGAGTCCTTATTTTTTATTTGCTAATTCTTGTTTTGCTATTCAGCTACTCTGTTTGCTACACCTCTTTTAAAAACACATATTTGCTCTAAGATAAGTTGAATTCCGCACCATGCGCTACAACAATCTTCTCTGGGCTCAGCATTTCATCTACAACCTAATTTCCTTCTCTGATGATAACAGGTTGGTACATACTGCGAGGGTTCTCTACCAAGATTTACACACTTTTCTCAGTACATGATAATGGACTTCTAGCAGCACTTTCGTATCGCCCTGATACAAAAAACTATATAATTTAGCTCAAATCCTCAACGAATTTCAAATTCGATGTTTCAATGGTCTTTTACGAATGGGTATTTCTCAAATTATAAGTGAGCCTGTCTCCTGCCTTTCCTTAGATGGATTAAATAAACTTTTACATCGAGAAGTTCGATAATACCTTCTTAAATTATTCATCTTCTCCTTGCCCCAATTCAATTGGAGACGTTATGTCATTTTCAAGTTCAATGATTATTAATATTGGTTTCTCACATTCGACAATTGGCCTTGCTCCCAGCTGTTCTTATTTCAAATATGTACTACATATCAAAATGATTTCTTTAATAAATATCATTGTTTTTTAATGTTTTTCCAAGAATTATCCTCCTTTATCTTTTCTTCAGGTAACTTTATTTTTAGACGATTAGCCATTTTTAGATTCTTCAGTTTCTCCAATTCACTCTAAGAAAGCTCTAGATACTTATCTTCTTTGGCACTATGATTTTGATTACAGTGTAATTAATCATTAGAAGCTACTGAGCTCAGGGAAAGATCAAGATTTTATAGATGCTCCTGGATTATCTTCTACAGATCCTTAGTAGATACTACCTTATTCTTAAATCGTGACTAAATCAATCAACGCCTCAGAGAATAATGGATTTATCATTTATTTTGAAATAAAATTTAATCAAGGAAATTAGAAAAGTGTAGTGATAATAGATTAGGATAATAATGAGGTTTATAAAGCAATGTTCAATGGAATTTAAATGATCTTTTAAACTGGAAGTTTACCAGCAAATTGTGTCATTTTACCAGCAAATTGTGTCAGTTTAAATCTCAACCAATGGTATTAGTTAGTATTAGTTGTGGAAACTATTAAATCTAATACAGTAAAATGTATGATTAAAGATGAAACTCTATGGAATACCTAATCAGTAACTACTAAGATATCTAACCCAATTCTAAGTTTTGGAGATAATTCTTACCCAACTACATTCTTTATTGAGTAAGCAGACAAAATATATACATCTTTAGTAGTCTTTTTTTCCGTTTGGACTTACTATTTTAACATTTTCGTTTGATAAAAAGTAATATTAGAATATATTCTGAAACTTTTCTATCAGAAGATGCCTCTTGTTTGCTGTACACTGCAAGAAAGGAGATAAATTGTCTATTCTGCAAAGTAGGATATGACCTGAGCTATTAAAATGGTATGACATGTATTGCTTAAAATACTCCACCAACACCAACAATTAAGGGAAACATCTAAGACTGGACCCACTCTTGCTCTCTCGAATAAACATACAAGGGTTCATCTTTGTCATGTTCTTGTCGATTTGGAACTTATCTGAGCATCTTAGGCTGCTTGCCATGTCCAGTATTTTGCAACGGATGCATTGGCCCAAGCACTTGCCTTGAAAAAGACCTCAAAAGAGACACCTTAACAGGCAAGATAGACTGTTTAGATGTTTTAGTTCATTTTTTCTATTATTTTATTATACTTTAGGCAAATGTGATCCAATGGCTTTAGACGATGGGTATGCTTGTACGACTAGGATATATACTATCCCTTATCGAAATAACGTTGTGCGCCTTATCCCTTAGCCTACTTTATCTCCTTGTCAATCTTGTATAGTTTCCTCACATGATCTGCAATTAAATGGAAGTCAATCCTTCTTCCTTGGATTTTATATTTTATTCACGGATACTACACCTACTGTTTCTGAAAGAATCCTTGCTTACATTAGAGATTAAGGACATGATATATTTACGATATCCATTAAAAAAGTCTAAAATTTGCAATATTTTATTTGTTTCTACAATTTCCTAGTTGAGTTAAAATGCTTTGTTACCTCTGAATAAAATATTTGGATTGGACTATGGACTTTTTAGACCTAAGCTCTTTTGACGATAGGAAATCGAGGCATCTTCATTTACGAGACTTCGAATGTTTTAAACATAGCCTACATCCTTCCGAGCCTTTGCGTAGGCTTTTGTGTCTAAACAACTGGTTTAATGTTCCCTCCTGTAAGTGGAGGATTTTCGAATAGTTTTCCTTTTACATTCGTTTTAGGTAAAAAGCATCTTTTGTTCTCTCGAATATTAATTGAAAGTCAAAAGTAGCTTTGCAATCTTAAGGTAATTTTGTTTGTTTTCTAGGAATGAAGAATCCTTCTGACTCAATGAATGAATTCTTTGATTTGCAATAAAAGCCAACTGAGCTTATTCTTTCATTTAAGTCAATGAATAAAGTTAAGTACCCAGCTAAATTCATTTGCATAAACCAATCGACAAGCGCCTAATATCAAGGATTCAATTTAGAAGTTTCTCCACTCACGGTTTTAAAACCCCTCTAAGGGTTGGAATTCACAGCTGGGATCAGCGCTAAGCTTACTAATTAGGCAATCTCAGGCCAATTAACCAATTCGATATCAATGAATATTTTAATTGAGTAAATGATAAAAGATTTTATTATTTTTTAATTCTCGTTGAGCACTTTTGTTTTTATAGTGTTTGCAATCGCAGCGACTTCTTATGATTAGGTATTTATTAGGATTTGTGTGTTTAATAATGTGAATAAATGCTTGCAAACAAAATATGCATCACTGACTAAAGGAGAACCCAATTTTTTAGATAATTTTTTTAAATAGCGTTTCTCATAGAAGATTAATTAATTTTATAATGTTCCAAAAGCAATGATCATGCGAGACTTAAACCCTGAATCAACTGAGTTTTGTCTGTATGAATTTGAATTTGTCTGTAATTTCAAGAGAGAGCGTCTTAAATTTACTGATATCCAGACAACTCTTGCTTCAAATTAAGGGATAGAAATACCTGCATATAATAATAGGGATATTTTTGTGAACAACTTAAAGATCTTTTAGGGGAGCGACTTTTACTTCGATTACTCCTTAGCTGATCATTGCTTTTTATATTATGACCTTTCTGATATGAAGTGTCTCAAGGCAAAACAAGGGTATGCTCTATTTAATGGCCTCCCGATTCCAGAAGAAGATTGCCCAAGCTAAATTGCTACTACAGGAGCGATTATTGTGTACAATAAATACACAAATGAATGCTTACAATCCACTTATGTGAATCCCTTATGTAAAGAAATCAACGATGACTTTTTATCTTGCAAAGAGTGCATTCACTCAAATGCAAACCCAGAAAAATAATGCAAATGCAACGATGGATATTACAGCCCCTCGGGATCAACAGCTTGCATAGGTATTGATATTTTTTCGGTTCAGTTATTTTTATTTACATTTAGCTATTTTTGCTACTTAAATTTAACATTAATTGATTTGTTTTGTCTTCACAATTAAAATATAAAAGCATGTCACACTAAGTGTTCGACATGTTCAACATATGACAGTTGTAACTCCTGCTAATATTCTGGAACATCTCTTCCTGACTGTAATTGCACAAACACTGAGTAGTATCAGGATCCCAAGACATTCGAATGCAAAAGTAAGGTTCATTTGCTTTTAATTTATTAAAATTTTTTAAATTAGATTGCTCAAATTAATGTGCTACATGCTAAGGAAGTCCTGATGACTGTATTTTGTGTTCTACGGATAGAATAGACCCTCCAACTTGCGGATGCAATCCAAGATATTTCAATTTAGCCCTCTCTAATACCCAAGTATGCACTCTTTACGGCTGCTCTACAAAATGTGATTCTTGCGAATATTCCATTTCTAACTGCATCACATGCGCTCCAGGCAGAATTGACCCTCCTTATTGTAATTGCGATAGAGGGTATTATGAATCAGGCACCCTTTGCCTTTCATGCCCTTCCCACTAATTCTACGATTCATCTCAAAAACTGTGCATTGAATGTGATATCCACTGCAAAGAATGTTTGTCAACAAGCAAAACTTGTACTGATTGTGAAAGTGAACTTTTTCTTTAGGACTCAACTTGTCTTTGCTCTGATCTCAGTAGTTTTACAATCTCAGCTAGCAACGAGATCATCTGCTCAAGTGGAATGGGTGTCATTCTTTCAACAGAAATGCCCAATTCTATGTATTCCCTTGTTTTCTCCTTTGAGGAAGAGCTCACCTTAATTGACTTTGACAAAAATCCGATAGATACAATCCTGTTTCTTTATATCCAACAAGTTCCTGAAGAAAACTACTTCATTAAAGAAGCTTTCATAGAAGGAAAAAAGCTAATAGCACAACTTTCGTTCAAGCAAAGCTTCTCAGCTTCCTCAGGAAGTGCTACGTTCCTTTCAAGCACCTAAATAAGTAGCTCCTCAACTCAAAAAAGTTTAGATCGAAAGTATCTTACAACTCCTCTGACTTTCAAGATTGGGCCATTGCTCATTGCAGATGATTAATGGCAGTCAAGCGAATCTCTGCAAGGAGCCTCAACTCTTCTCAAAACTGCAGATTCAAGCATCATTGTTTTGATTCGGTAGTTTTCGATAATATTTTATTTCCTCAATACTCTCCAGCCTTGTGTAGCTTTTATAGAAAAATATTAACAACAAAAATGATAATAATTAGCCTGAAAGCGGTATTTTACTGGTTTTGCTAGAGAATCTAGACTTCCAATAGCGTCCTAGATTAATTACATATTTCTTCTTTGGCTTAATCATTAAGAAATATCTCTTGTCAATTTTCATAATCTGTTTCTAAAATTACCAAATCATAAGCTTCTCAGGATGCTCATTCATTTTCTTTGCTTCTGCTTTGCTGACTGCAATTATCCGACCATATAAAAAGCCTCTAGATAACCTAGTAAAATTCGTAGGAGAAATATGTATATTTTCTGCTTGGATGATCTATTTACTCAAATTCATCCCGTTTCAAAGAAAATTTAACGAGTCTGCAGTTATTGCAAGTTAAGAGATCAGTGAATTTCTAGTTTATGGAAGTGTCGTTGTTTATATCCTGATAGCTTATAATTCATTGTACTTGATTTCATTCATTTGGGGGAAAGTCATAGTTAAAATAATCGGATATCTCATACAAAAAAAAGACAAAGATGAGACTCAACTCGAATCACAACAGACTCAATTCCTTTAATACAACCAAGCTTAGATTTGTAATATTACTACTAAAATATTTTTTAGAGTGTTTTAAAATTTTAGATTTTTATGATTTTTGTTAAGTTATTTTTGTTAATGTTTTGTTTAAATTTATCATAAAAAGGTGATCAAAATTAAGTTGGAGGTAAGGAGTTAAAATTTTTGATTGGAGGTATGGAAAAGCTAGGTTTTAGGGCATTTTTAGGGATTTTGTAAAGTAGTTTTGTTATGATGTGTAGGGAAAGGGTTATGAAAGTTATTTAAAAAAAAGGGGGAGGGGAGGGGTAAAAAGTTGGCTTTTTGGAAAATGTTTAGGGATTTTGTTAAGTGAGTTTGCTATGGTTTTGTTTGATTGTGTAGGAAAAGAGTTATGAAAAGTTGATCGGAGGTAGGAGGTGATCGGGGAAAAGCCAGGATCTCCTCTTTATATTATATACCCAAAAGATAGGCGCTTCATTTTTCAATTAAACTGATTATTTTTGGAATATGATTATTAAGTATTACAAATTCAGGAAGAAAAGAAAGGTTTTAATTTAGTATCTTCTAACTGGTATTTTATAACCCATAAACACCTGAGGTAGAAAATGTAACAAATGCTTCTGCTAATGTCTTTTCCTATTAATGAAGAGTATCTTTTCTAATCTCACTAAGTCGAAAAATTGTAATACAATAAGATAAAAGATATTTAATCAATACATTTGATAAATAAAATTCTCATCTCAAACATCTCCCCCAAAAAATAGACACTAAAAGTAAATCAGCACTTTTATCTTCATTTGAATATCAAAACCTCCCTTGAATTCTATTTATTAACTAGTATTAACTAACATCTAAAATCATTAATTAATCTTAAACTAGTTTAAAATATCATTCTTATTGTTTACTCCATGTATGCTTCATTAAGAGTTCAAAAGATATGAGCTAAGTTTAATTATTTAATATTTGTAATTATTTTTCAATACACAGTAAATATATTTTTTAAGAAAATCATTTATTATTTTAGAAAAGAGAGATAGAGTCATTATGATTGTTTAATTGAAGGACTCTTATGATGTTCATTATTTTCTTTGTCTGTTGCAGTTGTATGCTTAGACTCTTCATCATTTTGGAGACCTAACTTATTTTGCTTAATTGATTTATCACTATTATATTTCTTAATTTTGATAATTATTGATTTCTCAGGTATTCCTAGATTACTCTCAGGATGAAGAAGCATTTGAATTTCCAATTCAATCTATTTAGCTTTGTTTTTTTTATCTTGTAAATATTTCCTAAATGAAGTGATCATCTCAATCGCAGATCCAACACTACTAGAGAAGAATCTAAGAAAACTAAGGACGATACAGATAGCAAAGAGTATTATTGTATAGAATGACCATTTAGATACTATATTCAAATCATCAATGGAAGCATCATCAGTTGAATTATTGATGTTTTCTTATAGTTTAATGCAGACCGCTAGTAAGCTGAAGGATATCGTAGCGAATAATTCAGAAACTATCCTTAAGATTGTAACTGGTATCCTAGCAAAGAATCTAAAGTATCCAATGTAAATTGTAAATGCTCCAAAAATCACTGCAGAACTCAAAGCAGCTGCAAAAGGGGAATACGGAGCGAGTAAAATGATCATAATAGTTAAAAGATATTTTTTAAGAAACGACATAGAAAGATAAGATAGTGATCCTTTCGTTTATGGATTAACACTGTGAATGAGATTGGGGAGTTTCATCTGAATGAACGAAAGTTCGAAGTGTCTAAGCGAGAAAATTATTAATATTTATAGAATAATCTGACAAATTAGAGATAGAATTGTTGTAGCTAAGGTTAGTGTTGACGCAGATAGTTTAGTTAATGTTGAAGCCATAATAGAATACGCAATGGATGAGACTGTGAATGTAATAGATCCTTGCTGCATATCAGATTGAAAGTTAAGAAGCCAAGTGAATATTGGGATTGTATATTACTTCCCGTCCATGAAAAGTCTGAAACTAATGCAGAAAATCATAATAAAGCTAGTAATCACTAGAAGTATATGAGGTACACCCATCATGCCAGAATAAATCGACGTTGTCAGTCCGTATGATTTAAAAATACTTAATTCCTATGAATACATTGATTAAACAGTATCACTTTCGATAGTGTCGTTTGAGCCAATCGAATAACTGACACTACTAGTATCTGGCATTGCTGGAAAGATAAACGCTGCTGCAAGTGCACTCGAAGCCTTCAGCGTCGATGTCATCGAATCTTAAAGTAAAATCACAGGTGCGATAGCTTAAAGGAAGTTACTGAATAAGCATAATAATTAGAAGCTCTTCAGGAGGCTCACAATTGCAAATGAATTGTCTCCTGAGAAGACACTTGCGAGACTCTACATCTGCTAGGTCTATGCTTGATCGGAAGTGTGATCAGCGTTGTATGATGATGGCATGAATATAATCGGCGAGGGAATGAGTATCTTTCCTGAGAGAGTTGAGTTCGATGAGACATCTATTTCATTGATTCTTATTATCTTAGCTGTTTCAACGTCTAGCTGAATGCATTGGTTTTCAAGTGAAACTGATTCAACTTTAGCAACACATCCAGAACCAGATGTGCTCTCTAAGGTTGTGACATATTTGCATGTAGTATCTTTGGAAGAGATGGATATCCCACTGGTAGTCTTGAGTTCAATGAGGATCCCAGCGTATTCAACATTATAAGGAACTCTATTTAAGCATAAAATCACAATATTTAAGTTCGTCGATGAGTTAACTTCTGCTTTTAAAGAACTGATTGCCAAAGGAGTCACACACAATGACTAAAAAGGAGTTTCTTAGACTACTAACATGGAGTACCCAACTAAGCACTCACAAGTTAACACAGTCTGCTACTGTGAGTTAATTAATACTGAAGTCTTAACAATCTGCTAGTTATCTTATTAGCAAGTATTCTAGCAACTGTTGTTTATCAATACAAGCTCTCCTGTGCATTGAAGGCATTTCAGTGTAGAATCACATTGGTTGCAATTGCTATCCAAGCAAGGCTTGCAGGTTTTAGTAGAGCTATCACAGTAATACCCCGGGAGATATGATTATGATAATGCTTCACAGGAAGATAAGTTTCCATTCGCTAAGAGCGTAATGTATTTTGTAGAATCTGCACATGCACACGAACCAGTGGTAGTATTCTCAGAGAATATCACTGGGTTAGTGTAAGATGGGCAAAAAGAGCATAATTGTGAGATTGTGTTGAGATTTGTGTTATTAATGCAAGTTTTGCAGACACTTGAGCTGGAACATTCTGAGCAATTCACTGGACATGCCTTGCAGAGTGCAGAAGCAGAATCGTAATACTCACCAGCTGCTAAGAGACAAGCACGGCAAGAATTAGATGGTGATATTAATTCACTGTTTGCTGAGCAACTCAAGCAGGAATTAGCTGTAGAGTCTGAGCATGTTTTGCAAGAAGAATCACAGGTTTCACAAGTATCAGAAGAAGAGATATACTTATGATCGTTTAAATCACAAAAACTGCATGTACTCGTCACTGAATTGAAAGTATAAGATGAACTGCAAGTTTAGCAGATATTCACATTGATGGAAGAGCATGTTGCACATCCTTTAGGACAAGATGGACTTCCTCCCATAAAACGAGATCTTTAAGGTTTGAACAGAGAATCTATCAAGGGAAATAGCTTGAAATAATTAAAATATCCTTTCTATTTCTCTTCCTTGTCTTCATCATGTAGGCTTACAATTATTGATTCGCTGCTTACTTAAAAGTTTTTTTGAAAGAATGTAAATAATAATAGATTCGAAGAATAATTAGGAGTAGTTTTTACTCAAACTGTCTACTCCCTTTTTGATCTTCAATTGCAACCTCAAACTCAGCTTAAGTACACATGCATTAATATTTTCTCCATGCAATGTGCTTAAGCGATAAAATATATGTAGACAAAGGTTGGGAGTTACTGAAAAATAAAGAATGATGGGATTTTATGAAAAATACTAAGAAATTTAAACTTTTGTTAAATTTGATTGGGAAATTAAACTAGCCCATTTAATATGAATACATAACATACGTGTTTCCTTTATTTATCCGTATTCAATCATCAGTGCTTTTCTCAACCTAATGTCAATGCTGGTATGCTTTTAAATCTTAATTAATGAAATACCAAACAGAAATTCACTTGTCTTCTTTAAAATAACATTTTTCTTTAATACTTAAGCTTACTTAATTCAAAAATAAGTAGTTACAACCCTCTTTTTTTTAATCTCCACCAAACACCAGTAATTAAATAAACTCAAAGAGACAATAATTCTTTGATTATTATGTAAACCTTCTAAATTTGATTAGAAGAATAGCATGTGTCATGCCCTTAGTAGAACAAATACATTGGACACTATTTAAAGGAAGGATAAATAACTAAGAAAATTGCTTGTAAAAATAGACCATGAATGACTGAAAGTAAATATGTAAATCCATATTTTGAAGACTAATATTTTAAAAACCATAAAGTCCTCCCTCCTCTGTAGTATTTGAGTTCAACATTGAAAGAAAAAATAGACCAAATATTATTATTTGTTATCTTCTATTGTTGTTTCTGATATCTAATTAGTGAGATAAACATTAATCAAGCAGTTTGAGTCTATTTATTTTTTTCTATTCTTTCCACTTTGATTATTTTTGTTCTTTTAACTTACAATGGAGAAAGTGAGGGAGGGTATGATTAATTATGGGGTTAGGGTTAGACTTATAAGTTACAATGCTACTTTTATTTTAAGACCTGATTTTTCTTGAGAATAAGCTGGGTGGAAGGTATCATTGCAATGAGAGAAACCATTAGAAAAAAAGATATTGAATAGAAATCACACAAAGATTCTAAAAGTTTCTTAAAAGAAATTACAATTAAACTGTGTGTTTTGTTTGAAATATTACTTCTCAATGTAAACTCTATGCATTTAAGGATGATTGTTTGATAATTTCAAGTTTGTTGTGTCTCATACTATTTATTTTCAATTTTGTTTGATAATGAAGGTATATTTGAGGCTATTGATACTTTCATTATTCTTTCATTTGATTTAATATCCTTTCTATTCATGATGTTCTCTCAGATCTCTATGACAGGTGCTAGTTTGAAGAGATTTTTTTTTCAAGTAATTAATCAAATACATCCAAAATTAAACAAATTCTTTTTGTTTGATAATTTTCTAAAATGAAAAATGATCAGAATGTCATACGATTAATAAGAAAGGTAGAAATTTTCTTATAGCAAAATATAAATATCTTTTTTAGCCTATCTTTATTATTATTATTCTCACAATAAAACAACGAACTTCACTTTTTTCCACTAAAAAAATTGATTTTTTCGTTTAAATTAAATGAATTTTTCATCTAAAATATTAAAATAAGATTTATTTATCTACTACCTAGCTTTAAATTGCTTTTTTTAATAATCTTGCACCTACACAGAAAATTAAATAAATGATGTTTTTATATTTCTCAATAATTTATGAAGTTCACATCGCATTAATGATTTCTGCACATTTTTAAAGAATAAAAATAATTTCTTAAACTTTTTTTCATTTTATTTGAGATCTTGTATTTTTAAAAATTACAAACAAATAAGCAGAAAAGTGAATATTAAAGAATTCTTAAATCAATTCTTTTAATTACCCTTTTTGTATTAACTATCTCATTTGTTTTGATCAAAAAATAAATTAGTAAATGACTATCCACTTTAAGCTCAAGTATCTTCAATTAAAAATAGAAAATAATCATAGAAAAATAATGAATTCAATTATTTCTAATCATAAAGAAAATTTTCCTTGCTTTAATAAAACAAAACAAATATGGTAGATCAAGTGTCATTCATTACAGAGAACATTAAAGATATTCTCAATGCTTAGAATACTTGGAGAGATAACAGAGACATTTTCAAGGCCTTCGATGAGACTAAAAATGTAAAATACCTCCTCAAAGAAGTAACTTTCAGAAAAGAAGATGAAGATTAGCAAACAGAGCTTTCAATACTTCTGGATATCATCAGATCAGAAGATACCAAGAGATATCTACCAGCATATGAAGGAACAGTAAACCACAATGAAAGACACTTTTTAGTGTTCCGCAAAGAAGGCAAAAGCCTCAACAAATGGTTGAGATAATAATAGTAAACTCTCCCTTTAGATCAGAGAAGAATATCCATAATTTTATTGTAATTTATTGAGATTTCAGAAATATTCAATAGAAAATGCAATGCTAACTTCTACTTAGCAGACTAGATTCCAACAGCGTTCTCCATTTCAGAAAATGACTAATTGTCCATGATTCCTTTAAGAATCCTAAACAAAGAATTCAAAGACCATGTCTATCGCAAATATGTTAAAGCTCTAACAAAAGAAGAGATTCTCTTCCCTTACCCTCCAGAAACATTGGAAGAAGCTATTACATATGAAAATAAGCTAACTATTACTGAAAGAGGAGAGAAGCTTGATATTTTTGCGATAGGAACAGTCCTGTAATTGTTTTTAAGAGAGATGACCTAAGAAAAAGGCTAACTTGAAGGATAAAAAGATCTCAAAACTTCTCAAGAATATGAATAATCTTAATTTTTTCTCCTAAATCATTTGCTTCTGCGAATGCTTGAAACTAATCCAGCACTGCACTTATCCATGAATGAATTGAAGGAATCGCTTCTGAAAATAAAGAACAATACCTAAGCTCAGGAAGGGAATGCGCAGAACGAAGATACAATTCTAGAAATAACAAATCAAGTTATTAAAAATGAACAAAACAAACAAACTAATAGGTTCAATGATGATACCTTATTCGAAGAATTGGCAGCATAGCAATAGTTCGAACCAGAAGGCAAATGGAACTCAAATGTTCTGAAATTGCTATCTACAAAAGAAGAAAAATTATCCAAATCAGATAAATCTCAGCTCTTTCTCTCAATAAAGGAGTGCTTAGACAAAGTAATGAATCACTTCTATTTCCGAATAGAATTTAATAAGTATGAATTTACTCTTTGGTGCACTCTCTAGACGTAATAACAACTGAGTATTTTCAAAGAATTAGGAATTAATCACAAGAGAGCACTGACAAACCCAACAGGTCTTGAGTTGATAGATTTTTTACATTCAGCAGAGCAGTAAGCTCAACAACTAGCTAAAGATTCCTAACTCTAGAAGTACCTCCATCTCGCAGGCGGGTAGATTCTTTAAGCTCTTGTTTCTTCGAAAAACTTTCAAAAAGCTATTTAATTTGCAAAACATATTCTAGCTAGAGATTCCAATGACATTGAAGCCATGCTGATATGTGCACAATGTTGCTTGAAATTTAAGTCCAAAGAAATTCTAAAGTATGTAGATTTAGTGCTACAAGCAGAACCAAAAAACGTTTCTGCATTATTTTTTAAAGCAAAGTTTTATTAATCAGTCCAAAATGATAGCATTTCTGCAATTAAGTGTTTCAACGAATGTCTTCCTGAAACATCAAAAGAAGGTAAAACTGGCTCTTTAGATGTTAATATCCCATATTACCCAACTAAAAGCAAAGTGCACTATGAGCTAGGGAAGTTGTATTGGAAGTTAAATAGTAAAAGAGAATACACTGAGAACTTCAAAGAATGCTTGAATCTTTCCATATTATCAAAGGACTAAAATAAAATGAAAACAAACTCGTTTAAGGTTACTCTTTTGTGGTATTTAAATGAGATGGACAATAAATAAATTCAGAGTATCAAGGAAGCCTAAATTAAGTTTGCATCTTCAAGCAGAGATCCTGATTTATGCGCTCTCTTAAGTGAATCAGTTCTCGTGTCTCGCTTTCATCCTTAACTGGCGATGCATTTCGTCGAACAGGGTTTGCAAGCTAGATTGTTTAATGAAGATGAGAAGCTTGATGAGAATTAAAAAATCGAGATTATTCCTTAGAACTTCGGGTGTTTAATTTAGCAAGCCAAAATCAATTTTAAAATCGGAAGAAATCCACAATCGATCATAGATTTCTTGTTGAAGTTAAAACAAGAAATGGAAAAAATCAGCAAATTAAGGAGAGAATCAGATGAAGAAACAAAAGATTCTTTGAAACTTGTGGATAAAAGAGGATTTTAAGTTAATATTGATTCGGATTATTTCCTTTCCATGCTTTTAGTAGAAGTTTATATTGAAATAGGCAATCTCGATAAGGCAGAAGAAATCTTGCAGATAAATCTCAAATCAGAAAAATATAATGAGAATAGAAGATAATGTGAAAGAACCCATTGGAAAGCTGTAATACTCCTAAAAAAAGGAGACACGCACTCAGCAGTAGCGATGCTTAAAGAGAACCTCGCATATGGACCATCGTGCTATTTACTTGGTATCTAACATTTAAAAGAAATCCAGCTCCAAAGCGCTCAAGCTGCTTTAGAAAAAGCAATTGAAATATGCCCCAATAATGTTCAATACCTCCAAGCTTTAGCCGACTTTTACTGGGAATAAATCTCCACAATTAAATCTTTGAATTTCTTTAATTCCTATGTTGTAGAAGTCTAAAATGAAAATCGAATTCTAAAACAACTTCAAAAAAGAAGATTAAGATTTTCTAAGAGAAAAATAAACTTTGATTGTCTCTCTATCGCCAGACTAGGAAGGTGCTTATTTAAACAAGGGAACCATAGGTACGCCTTGAGAATACTCAAGTTCAGCCTCAAAATTAATAGAACTGAATCACTTTCTTTATTATGGTATTCAGAAATATTATTTCAAAAGAAAAAATACTCTTAAGCTAAATAATACTTAGAATAAATTCCAGAAAAAGACGCAAACACTGATGACTACTACTTCTTTCTAGGCATGTGTCAAGTCCATACAGGAAACTACGGCATCGGGAAGGAAACATTAAAGAAAATATAAATGCTCGCGAAATACAAAGATTATTACTGCCTCATTAAATCTCTTGGTGAAGTATGCCTAAAATAACTTGAAATAGAGGAAGCACAAAAATATTTTGAGTAATGTATCCAAATCCAAGCTTCAGACAGTTAGGTGCTGAGCAGCTTGGGTCAGTGCTATTTAGAAAAAAAGAACTACAAAAATGCTAAAATTTACTTCTTAAAAAGCTTGGAAGCCAACAAAGAAAATTCATCTCTTTTCAAGTCCTTGATAGATCTCTATGAAATCCTCAAGGAAATACCTGATGTGAAAGTGATTAGTAATTTAGAGTCTAACTTCCTTCAAAACAGAAAGCTGCTTAATTATTTAGGACAAATCTATTTTGAAGCAGGCTCTTCAGATCCTCAATTCTACACAGCATCGGTGAAGTACTTTAAACTTCTGAATAAACATCTTGAAAGCCAAAAGTAGGAAGATCTTTATTTTAAGTAAATCTCACAACTTAGATTAGCTTAATTATCTTATCTGCAAAGAGAATATGCTGAATCAGTTTAGCTGATGAAATTCTTTTCGCCTTACAAACTATCAGAAAAACCAACAGAAGGGTAGATCCTAAAGAGTACCCTTGAGTATGAAGCATATCTCTTAAAGACTTAGCTGTATTCTTACCTAGGAGAAAGCAAATTTTCTATCTAATTTCTCTTAAAATGCATCAAACTGAAACCAGAAAACGGACATTTATTTTTAAAATTTGCTTTATATCTCCTATCTTAACAATCTCAAGCTGCTTGGAAATACTTAGAAAAAGGAATGGTATTTCTGAAGGATCAAGATCAAGAACAAGAAGATATTCTCATCTTGAAAAGCATACAAGCTATTAAAAATGGCTAAACAGAAGAAGCCAAGTAATTTCTTACTAAATGTGCTTTATTACATAAGTTTAGTGAAAAGTGCCTCTATCTGCTTGGATAAATGCATTATTAGAATAGATAATATGAGCAAGCAATCTTATTCTATAAGAATTGCATAGACATGAGTTCAGCAGGTCTTTCATCGCTGGAGCCTTTGATTCTTTCCTAAGAAGAGCTAATTAATTGCTTTTTATCCTTAAGAAAAGCACATATTAAAATAGGCCATCTTTAAGAAGCAATCAACGTCATGAAAAGGTGCATTAGACTATTCCCATAAAATTCAAAGGTCCTTGCAAACATCTCTGAGCTAAAATTCAAAGAAGGTCTTTCTCATGATGCGAATCAAACTGCTCGCAGTTCAATCTAAGCAGGATCCTGTGATCCTAAAATATACTACATCCTCGCAGTGACTAGCATACGCATTGGTAACACATTTCAAGCTATTAAAGCTCTCGAGGGATGCATAAAGCTTCAGCCAAACTACAAATAAGTCCAGCTTAAACTTGGGCACATTTACGCTTCTATTGCTAGGCCTAAGTAAGCTCTGCAGTATTATCTCTAGCATCTCTCGTGTTCTCCAAAATCAACTTAAGGACTTGTGCATTCTTCCAAGTTACTTGCTTACTTTAAATCATTTTAATTGGCTTAATCTCATTTGGATAGATTGTTTGCAGAGATAAAGGAAACTAACAAAATCAACCCCAAAGATCATGATAAATAATCTGATGAGGAGAAACATAGTTTCCACAAAGAATCAGTATTAGAAAATGAATATTACTTAGATGATAAGTGCGTTAGACTTGAGGATGCCTATTCCGTCTAAGGGTTTCTTTGGCTCTAATAAAATAATCTCTCAGAAGCACTGCTTTCCTATGAAAAGGCACATAAGCTGGATCCAAAGAGTCAAGCAATAAAATACTCCCTTGCGCTTGTATACTCCCGGCTAAATAATTACAAGCAAGAAATAAAGCTCT